>Ga0209281_1000116_pt1 | contig 209707 bp, 186 predicted proteins | sample MedtruBG_FD_187514 | JGI IMG/M metagenome (GOLD analysis project Ga0209281, IMG submission 187514) | Root nodule microbial communities of legume samples collected from California, USA - Medicago truncatula BG (SPAdes) (version 2) | ecosystem: Host-associated > Plants > Roots > Nodule | place... | reverse complement strand
AAGTTCTGTAATCTACATTCAAAAAGGATATATTGAACCTGGAATTTGTATGCCAGTTGTAATTGGCGTTTTGTTTGGAGCAATGGCTGGAGCAAAAATCTTAGTACGAACAAATCCGAAGAAATTGAGAATATTTTTTGCCTGCTTGATCTTTGTTTTGGCAATAAACATGATTTATAACGGACTAAATGGAAAAATTTAATATGGTACAAGAGGAAAAATTTGGAGAAAAAGATTTTCAAACTATTATAGGAAACTTGCTTCGTTATGGTGTTTGGATTTCGTTATCCGTTGCTTTTATTGGCGGAATTGTCTATTTAATGCACAATGGCAGCCAGATTGAAGATTATTCTGTTTTTAAAGAAAACGACCGAAATATATTTGAAGTAATCGCCGCTATTTACGACGGAGCGATTCAAGGAAACGGTGAATCATTAATTTTTACAGGAATTATTTTCCTTTTTATGACCCCTGTTTTACGTGTCCTGCTTTCTTTATTCTCGTTTTTGCTAGAGAAAGATTATTTGTACGTTGGCATTACTTTAATTGTAATAATGATTATCATTATCAGTATTTCGTTTGGATTTTCACATTAATGTTGCTGTAGGCTATAAGCCGTAAGCTTTAGGCTTTCTAAAATAATTAAAACTATAAATAAAATTGCTGCAAGCAATAAGATGTAGGCTTTCTAAAGTGCCTATAGCTTATTGCCTAAAGCTTAAAGCTTAAAAAAAATGGAAATAGGAATAGACAGTTTTGCTTCGGCAATGTATGGCGATAACAACACTTTGAGCAGTGTTGATGCTATGGAACAGCTTCTGCAGAGAATTGAATTTGCGGATCAGGCTGGTCTTGATGTTTTCGGAATTGGAGAACATCATAAAAAAGAGTTTTTAGATTCTGCTACGGCTGTAATTTTGAGCGCGGCTGCGGCAAGGACAAAAAATATACGTTTGGCAAGTGCCGTTTCGGTTTTGAGTGCAGCTGATCCTGTGCGCGTATATCAAAGTTTTGCAACTTTAGATTTGATTTCGAAAGGAAGAGCAGAAATCGTTGCAGGTCGCGGTTCTGCTATCGAGGCTTATCCCCTTTTCGGATTTAATTTAAATGATTATGATACCCTTTTCAGCGAAAAACTAAATTTACTTTTGCAGATTCGAGACAATGAATTTGTGACTTGGGAAGGAAAATTTCGTCCTGCTCTAAACAATCTTCCAATTTATCCGAGAGCTTTGCAGAAAAAACTCCCAATTTGGCTTGGAGTTGGAGGAACACCTGAATCTTTTGTAAGAGCAGGTTCGCTTGGACTTCCGTTAATGGTTGCTGTTATTGGCGGACAAACGCATCGCTTTAAACCTTTAGTCGATTTATATCGTGAAGCAGGAAAAGCGGCGGGCTTTAAACCAGAAGAGTTAAAAGTGGGCTTGCATTCGCCTGGTTATGTTGGCACTACAACAGAAAGCGCCGTTGCCGATTATTACCCAGGTTATGCCGAATTATGGACCAAATTAGGATACGAAAGAGGCTGGCCTCCCGTAACCAAAGGCAAATTTGACGGTCTAATTGATGATTTAGGCGTTTTAATTGTCGGAGGGCCAGAAAGAGCAGCCGAGAAAATCCTGCGTCACAGCGAAGCACTTGGAGGTGTTGACCGATTTACTTTCCAAATGGATAACGCTGGTTTGACACACAAGCAATTAATGAATGCTATAGAATTGATTGGAACAAAATTAATTCCGCTAGTTAAAAAAGGGTAATTTTTTTTTCGCCACAGATTTATAGGATTAAATAGGATTTTTTTTATTTAAAGATAGATCTCTGAATTTCAATAATAGCGTCCAGCTTTAGCTGGATGAAAACTTAGGAGAAAACAAAAAGGCTTTAGCGCAAACACACGAAGTTTGGCTAAAGCCTTTTTATCAATCTGAATCTTTAACCTCCAGTTAAAACTGGAGGCAATTCATAAAAACTTTGTCACTTTGTTACTTTGTCACTAGAAATCTCAGAATCTCAGAATCTTAGCAACTTTAAAAAAAAATTATAATTTATAAGTAACACCAACTCTAAAATTTCTTGGCGCTTCAGTCTGCCAGTAATACGCATTTAACCAGCTGTAATATGAACCGCTGTATAAATATTTATCTAAGATATTGAATACGTTTGCAGTAACTTTAATTTTACCTGTTTCATAAGATAAACCCCCGTCCAATTTAAAGTAAGATGGCAATTTTTGAAGACCTTCACTCCAAGTATCTGTTTGGCGTCCGTCAAGGAAAGTTCCACCAATAGAAGCGCCAAAACCTTTTATTTTACCATTTTGAACTGTATAATTTAACCATGCATTTGCAGTATGTTTCGCATAACCCGGAACAATGTCTCCAACATTAATATTATTAGCTTCAGAAACAGCTGGATCAACTTTAGTTACAACCGACTCCGTAAAAGCATAATTAGCAATAAGATTAAGACCATCCAATATTTTTCCTCTAACATCAAATTCCACTCCGCGCGCTCTTTTTTCTCCCAAAACTATTTTATACTGCTCGTTTGGCTGATTATTAGGATCTGACGTTAACTCGTTTTTCTTTAAGATATTATAAACAGAAACACTTGTATTCCAAGAACCGTCAAACCAATCTTTTTTAATTCCAAATTCAACATTGCTTCCCGTAAGCGGTTTTATCTGTCCTTCTCTAACTACACCAGATTGCGGTGTAAAAGCCTGATCATATAATCCATAAACTGCCCAATCATCCGTAATAGAGTAACTTAAACCTGCTCTTGGCGTAATATGGCTATCCTCCTGCGGTACGTCATATGCGCTAGTCTGGCTAATCCATGTGTATCTGGCCGCAAGCGTTAATCTCAATTTATTTTCTAAAAATCCAAGTTCGTCCTGAATATATCCAGCAGCATATTCCGAACCATAAAGTCCTCCTGCTCTCTGACTTAGCGGTGTTTTATGATCAAATTGCGGAAAACCATTTGAAGGCGCCCCATAATTTGGATTGTAAACATTAAACGGATTATCAACTGTATCTAAATCATGAGATTGTCCCCAATCTGCCATATAATCTTTGCTGCCTAAATCAAGTCCACCTAATATTTTATGCGAAACATTTCCTGTATTGAATTTTCCGTTCACAAATATTTGTCCTAAGTACATATTGCTTTCTGCATCCCAAATACCCACGTTTCTAATGATTTCTCCATAGGCAAGATTACCTTCAGGAACATCATCGAAATCTCTGTCAGCTGGCCCAGGGCCTACAACTCCAGGCCACGAACTATATCCTTGCTGAATATATTTAAAGTAAGAAGTCTGTGCGGTAAGTTTCCAATTTTCGTCAAACTTGTGTTCGAATTGAAGATATCCGCTATGATCCTGGATATTAGTGTCAGGCAATCCTGGCTGTGTCATGGTAAAACCTACAGGCAAAGTCGCGTAACCACCCGCTTGAGGTCCAAAAACATAATACGAACCTACCTCAGTCATATTTGCATATTGGAAATTATACTCAGCAGTAATTTTTGTTTTATCATCGATTTGATACGAAAGTACAGGAGCAATCACATAACGGTTATTGCGCTCAAACGGACGATGCGACCCTTTATTTTGTGCAGCTCCGTTAAATCTATAAAGCAATTTTCCTTTTTTATCTAATTTTCCGTCAAAGTCAACGCTTACTCTGTAAAAATCATAGCTTCCGCCAAGAACACTCACCTCGCCTTTTGTAACTCCAGTTGGTTTTTTAGTCACTACATTATACAATCCGCTTGGATCTCCGCTTGAAAGCATGAATCCAGCTGGGCCTTTTACAAATTCAATGTGATCTACAAAACTCATATCTTCTGTTAAGGGTCCCCAAAAAGAAGAAACTACATTAAAACCATTTCTAAAAGCTTGAATTTGAGAACCTCTCATAGTAATATTAGTATACAAATCTCCCCAATGTTCCACACGCACAGCTCCGCTCACATTACGGATAACGCCATCGCTCATACTCGTAATCTGCTGATCTTTCAAAGTTTGTCCGCTTACGATTTGTATATTTTGCGGAATTTCTAAAACTGGCGTTTGAAGACGTAATGACAATGAAGGCTTGTCCTGCTTATATTTATTCTTTTTAATGACCACCTCATCAAGATCTTGCTGACTTTCAGAAAGAGAGAAATTCTTAGTTGTCGTTTGTTTTGAGTTCACTACAATTTTATCCTCAACAGACTGAATCCCTACTCCATTTAAAACAATAGTATACGTTCCTGGTTTTACATTTTTAATTTCATAATGTCCAGAAACCGTTGTAATATCTGAATATTTGGTTCCTTTTAAGGCTACAGCAATATTTTCTGCTGGTTTATTGCCACTCAAAGAAACTTTCCCGTTTACAGTTCCTAACTGTTGCGCCATCATATTTAAGGAGCTTAAAAACAGTATGAAAAAATAAACTTTCGGATTAATAATTAATTTCATTTTGGTTTTGATTTTAAATTGAGCGACAAAAGTATACGCAAATCTTAACTTTTCCAAATTATTTTAATTCATTCTAAATAAATAAAACAAATTAAATTAGATCTCTAGAAATAATTTAGAAATGTTATTTCACATTAAATCCTGATAATATTAATCTACATTAAGTCCGATATCGAAATGTATTTTTACCTTTATACTTCCAAATTTCAAATACCAAAAACAAATAACTTCCTGATATGAAATCAAATACCATAAGAAAAGTGGCCATTGTGGGCTATAACAGAATTCCTTTTGCGAGAGCCAACACAGCCTATTCTAATGTTGGAAACAAAGAAATGATGATCGCAGCACTCAATGGTCTTATTGATCAATACAATTTGAAAGGAAAATTATTAGGTGAAGTTGCTGGAGGTGCCGTAATTAAACATACTTACGATAATAACTTAATTCGCGAATGTGTCATGAAAACCACTCTCGATCCTGCAACTCCTGCCTGCGACTTGCAGCAAGCGTGCGATACTGGAATCGAAAGCGCGATTTACATTGCTAACAAAATTGCGCTTGGACAAATAGATTCTGGAATTGCTGGAGGTGTAGACTCTATCAGCGATATGCCGATTGCGGTTAGCGAAAAACTTAGAAAAATTCTTTTAGAAGCGAGACAAGCAAAATCATTAGGTGCAAAAATTAAAACTTTTTTAAAACTTCGCCCAAAAGATTTGTCTCCATTAGTTCCAAGAAATGAAGAATCGCAAACGGGACTTTCTATGGGCGGACATACTGAAATTACGGCAAAATATTATAAAATATCTCGAGAGGAACAAGATCAATTTGCTTTGAAAAGTCATTTGAATATGGCAAAAGCGTATGACGAAGGTTTTTTTGATGATATGATTACACCTTTCAACGGATTAGAAAAAGACAATAATCTGAGAAGAGATAGCACTATTGAGAAATTAGCCAAATTAAAACCAGCTTTCGATAAAGTAAACGGAACTTTGACCGCAGGAAATTCAACTCCATTAACTGACGGTGCTTCTTGCATTCTTTTGGCTAGTGAAGAATGGGCAAAAGAGCAAGGACTTCCTATTTTGGCTTACATTACTTTCGCAGAAATTGCGGCTATTGAATACGTTAAAAATCAGCAGAATCTTTTATTGGCGCCTTTATTTGCTGCATCAAGAATGTTAGAAAAGGCGGAATTAAACCTGCAAGATTTCGATTATTACGAAATTCATGAAGCTTTTGCAGCGCAAACTTTGGCTACTTTAAAAATCTGGGAAAGTCCAGAATTGAGTGCCGAAATTGGTTTAAAGAAAACATTAGGCGCAATCGATCGAAATAAACTGAATGTAAAAGGAAGCAGTTTAGCAGCGGCGCACCCATTTGCTGCAACTGGAGGAAGAATTATTGGCGTAATGGCTAAATTATTGAACAAAAAAGGTTCTGGAAAAGGATTAATTTCGATTTGCGCTGCGGGCGGTCAGGGCGTAACTATGATAATCGAGAAATAATAAATCAAAAAATGCGTGAAGTAAATATTTTTTATTTCACGCAGATTTAAAATGATTTAAGCAGATTTTTTTTTAATAAAATCTAAATATCCGCTCAAATCTGCTAAATCTGCGTGAAAAATTACTCGCAGATTTAGCAGATTTGGGAGATTTTTTTTTTAATGCAAATTCCTTAATCAAAGGCAAAGCTTTGGCAGAATATTTTTCTCAAAATCAGAATTTTCATTCTTTTAGTCCAAATAATAACTCATATTCAAATCATAAAAAAATAATATAAAATACTTACTTTTTAAAACTATAAATCAATAATTTATAGTAAATTAGGACTTCCTTACCATTTAGTTTCATTTTAAAATTTTGTTGCACTTTATTTTAAACCACTAAAAATTATGGAGTCAAAAATACCCGAAGGTCCTCTTGCCGATAAATGGAGTCTTTACAAGTCTAAAGCCAAATTGGTCAATCCCGCAAACCGTAAAAAACTCAATATTATAGTGGTCGGAACAGGTCTTGCAGGCGCTTCGTGTGCTGCTTCACTTGCTGAACAGGGCTACAATATAAAATCTTTCTGCTTTCAGGATTCTCCTAGGCGCGCACATTCTGTTGCCGCTCAAGGCGGAGTAAACGCTGCCAAAAACTACAAAAATGATGGCGACAGCACTTTCAGAATGTTTTACGACACCATAAAAGGAGGCGATTTTAGATCGCGCGAAGCCAATGTATATCGTTTAGCGGAATGTTCGGCGCATCTTATCGATCATGCTGTGGCGCAAGGTGTTCCGTTTGCACGAGAATATGCGGGTTATCTTAACAATAGATCTTTTGGTGGCGTTCAGGTTTCTAGAACTTTTTATGCTAGAGGTCAAACGGGACAGCAGCTTTTATTGGGAGCTTATCAAGCTTTGCAACGTCAAGCAGATTTGGGGAAAGTTGTTTTGTATACGCGTCACGAAATGCTAGAATTAGTGGTTATTGATGGCAAAGCCAAAGGAATAATTGCTCGAAATCTCGAAACCGGAATTCTAGAACGTCACGCTGCAGATGCTGTTGTGCTGGCATCTGGCGGTTACGGAAAAGTATATTATTTATCTACTCTTGCCATGGGCTGCAACAGTTCTGCAATTTGGAGAGCACACAAAAAAGGTGCATTTATGGCGGGCGTAAGCTGGATTCAGTTTCACCCTACTTCTCTTCCGCAACATGGAGAAAACCAATCTAAATTGACCTTAATGTCAGAATCGCTGCGAAATGACGGCCGAATTTGGGTTCCTAAAAAAGCAGCAGACGATCGAAATGCAAATGCAATTCCCGAAGAAGAACGCGATTACTATTTGGAACGCCGATATCCTTCTTTTGGAAATCTTGCGCCTAGAGATATTTCGTCAAGAGCCGCAAAAGAAAGAATCGATGCGGGTCATGGCGTTGGACCTATGAAAAATGCTATCTATCTCGATTTCTCGGATGCCATAAAAGCGCAGGGAAAAGACAAAATCGAAGCCAAATACAGCAATCTTTTTGCGATGTACGAAAAGATTACAGGCATTAATGCGTACAAAGAGCCGATGCTAATTTCTCCTTCAGCTCATTTCACTATGGGCGGACTTTGGGTTGATTATGAATTGATGACTACGATTCCTGGTTTATTTGCTTTAGGAGAAGCCAATTTTGCCGATCATGGTGCAAACCGGCTTGGAGCAAATTCGTTGCTTCAGGCTTGTGTTGATGGCTATTTTATTGCGCCTTACACGATTCCGAATTATTTGGCGGGCGAATTAAATTTGCCTAAATCTGATGTCTCACATCCTGCTTTCGAAGAAGCTGAAAAAACCGTTAGAAGACAATTAGATCGTTTTCTGCATACCAACGGAACGCTTTCAGCCGATTATTTCCATAAAAAGCTTGGAAAATTACTTTACGAAAAATGTGGTCTTTCGCGAAGCAGAGAAAAATTAGAGGAAGCTTTACTCGAAATTAAAAAACTCAAAGCTTCTTTCGAAAAAGATCTCAGAATTACTGGTGATAATACTTTAAATAGCGAACTTGAAAAAGCAGGCCGAATTGCTGATTATATAGAATTAGCCGAATTAATGTGTTATGATGCCTTACAGCGTGAAGAATCCTGTGGCGCTCATTTTAGGGAAGAATACCAAACCACTGACGGAGAAGCGGTTCGAAATGACGAAGAATTCTGCTACGTTTCAGCTTGGGAATGGAAAGGTTTAAACAACGAGCCTGAACTTCATAAAGAGCCTTTGACTTTTGAAGCGGTTGAACTGGCTGTGAGAAGCTATAAATAATGGTAAGTGGTTAATTATAAATTAGCGATTCAACCTAGAAAATTTACAATTTACAATTCATAATTAACAATTACTATGAAACTTTATCTAAAAATATGGCGACAATTTAATTCTTCTTCTAAAGGAGAAATGACAGATTATGAAATTGATGGAGTGTCAGAACATATGTCTTTTCTGGAAATGTTGGATCTTTTGAATGAATCTCTTATTCAGCATGGAGAACGTATCATTGAGTTTGATCACGACTGTCGTGAAGGGATTTGCGGGCAATGCGGCGTGATGATAAACGGACGTGCGCATGGGCCCCTCAAAAATACTACAACCTGTCAGCTTCATATGAGAAGTTTTAAAGATGGAGATACGATTTATATTGAGCCTTTTCGAGCTAAAGCGTTTCCTGTTTTGCGGGATTTAAAAATTGACCGCAAAGCATTTGATTCTATTATTGCTTCTGGCGGATTTATTGGAGCTTCGACAGGTCAAGCGCCCGAAGCCAATAGCATTCCGATTTCTTATGAAACGGCTGAAGCTGCTTTTGATGCCGCTGCCTGCATTGGATGTGGGGCTTGTGTTGCTTCTTGCAAAAATGCCAGTGCGGCTTTGTTTGTCGGTGCGAAAATAACGCATTTAGCTTTGCTTCCACAAGGAAAAGTCGAAGCTTCAAAACGTGCCATTTCAATGGTAAAACAAATGGACGAAGAAGGTTTTGGAAATTGTTCTGATACTAGAGCTTGCGAAATCGAATGTCCGCAAGGCATTTCTGTACTGTCGATTGCCAAAATGAATTACGAATATACTAAAGCTATATTTTTAAGGAAATGAGATTCTGAATCAATACTTCTAAATTACAAAACACTACAAAAACTTTACAGCAAACTTCTTATCATAGAGCCTTACTGAACTTTACAATTTCATAACCTGCTTTTGAAAAATTCGAGATTTCAACTTCAAAAAATTAAACAGAAAAGGATTATTTTTGAATACCCAAATCTTTAAAATTCTGAATAATTATGAAAAAACAATTATCCTATAATTTCAGGAAACCGAAATTTTTACACCTGCTACTGGTTCTTGGTTTACTTATTTCGTCAAAATCCTACAGTCAGTACATTACTCAAAATTTAACTCCAACCTCCGTCATTAAAGAAGGCTTGGCTTTAGAACAATCTTCAGATGGCAGAATTTTTATTGCGGAGAGAGGCGGAATCGTCAAAGTATTTCAAAACAATGCCGTTTCGACTGTTTTTACGGTGACTACTGTAACAGACAATGAACAAGGCTTACTTGGAATTACGCTTCACCCCGATTTTGCAACAAACGGCTACATTTATGTTTTTTATTCGATTAATGACGGAACTGTAATTCGACACCGAATTGAAAGAGTAAAAATCAACAACGCCAATCAAGTTGTGAGCAGGCAAGAGATTCTGCTTTTGGAGCCTATTGGAGGCGGATTTCACAATGGCGGTGACTTAAAATTCTTTAACGGCTTTTTGTATGTAACGGTTGGTGACAGTCAATTAAATACAAATGCACAAGATTTAGATACTTATAAAGGAAAAATTCTTCGTCTTACAGAAGACGGACTTCCTGCACCTGGAAATCCATTTTACGGAAGCGGTTCTGTACAAAGACAAAGCATCTGGGTCTACGGTTTTAGAAATCCGTGGAGACTTGTTCCCAATCCGGTTGCGAATAAATTATTTGTTTTAGATGTTGGAACTTCTTGGGAAGAAATAAACGAAATCAGTAACCCAATCATTCGCAATTATGCGTGGGGACATCCACAGGGAGGCGATGGAAAACAGACAGAAACCAATTTATTTACAAATCCAATATTCACTTACGCAACAGGGAGTATTGGAAATGCTTTGACAAATGGTGTTCTTTATAATCCGACAATATCTCGTTATCCAAATCTTCAAGGAAAATTTATCATTAAAGACTATGTCAGAACCGAAATAAGGTCTTTTGATCCTAATGTTGCAGATCCTGTTTCTACTGCTTTCTTTACCGCTCCGCAACAATATGCGTTGGGAATGATGCTAGGAAATGATGGCTACATTTACTATTGTGCTTACGGAAATAACGGTTCTTTAATCAAATTGGATTATATTGAAACAGCAGCGCCGACGATTGTAAATCATCCTATTTCTCAAAGCATAATGGAAAGCAATCCCGTAACTTTTACCGTTTCTGCAAGCGGAACTGGATTAACTTATCAATGGCAATTTAACAATGTAAATATCAACGGAGCCACTGGCGCAAGTTATACTATTCCAAACGTTACAAATGCCAATGCAGGAACTTACAGAGTTGTGGTAACTAATACCGCAGGAAATGTTAACAGTAATTCTGCGACCTTAACTGTTACGCCATTTAGCAATGCGCCGACGGTTTCAATAGTTTCTCCTTTACCGACTTTAAAATGGAACGCTGATGATATTGTTCATTTTGAAGCTTCAGCCACAGATGTTGAAGATGGAACATTGCCAGCAAGTGCCTATTCTTGGAGTATAGATCTTTTTCATGAAGACATTCCTGGTGCGGGACATTCGCATCCAGGCGCAAGTCCGCAGGGCGTGAAATCTGGAAATTTTACAGCTTCTAATCAAGGAGAAAAAACGCCAAATGTTTGGTATCGTTTTACAGTAAAAGTTACGGACAGCAATGGTTTAACAGGAACTGCTTTTGTTGACATCAAACCCAATTTAGTAGATGTTACAGCAACAAGTTCGCCTGTGCCGCTTAATTTAGAATTCAATCAAAAACCTGTCACTGCACCTTCTACAAAACAAGTTGTGGCCAATGCTTCGCTGCAAACTTTAAATGCTCCTACGCCACAATATGTTGGAAATATTCGTTACGATTTTGATCACTGGAGCCAAGGCGGAACAGCAAATCAAACCTTTAAAGCTCCTGCAAACGGAACTATAACGTATACCGCTTTTTACAATGCAACACCGCTTCAAAATGCTCCTTATCTAGGAATTGTTGCTCAAATTCCTGGAATTATAGAAGCTGAAAATTACGATGTTGGTCCAGGCGCTTTTCATGATATAAATCTTGGTGGAGATACTGCTTACCGAGCTGGTGACGGTGTTGGCACAGAAGCTTGCAACGAAGGCGGATTTAATTTGGCTTATGTAGCCAAAGACGAATGGCTAAAATATACTGCAAAAGTTAATACAACAGGAAATTACACTATCAATTTAAGAATTGCCACACCTTATAATACTCGAAAATTACATTTAGAAGTTGATGGGGTAAATGTTACAGGAGTTGTAAACATTCCTAATACTGGAGGTTTTCAGGCATGGCAGACGGTTGCGATTCCTAATATTCCTTTAACGCAAGGAAATCATATCATTACTTTATATTTTGATGAAAACGACATCAATGTGAATAAGATGGAATTTGTATTATCAGCAAATAATACGATTCCTGTTGCAGATTTCGAATTCAGTCCACAAACGGGATGTCTCAACACTGCTGTAAACTTCACTTCTGTTTCTATTGGAACGATTGACAGTTATACATGGAATTTTGGCGCAAATGCACAGCCTGCGACAGCAACTGGAATTGGACCTCATTCTGTTATTTTTTCTACAGAAGGCACTAGAGAAGTCTCTTTAACGGTTACCAACTCAAACGGAAATAATACCAAAAAAGTCTCCTATACGGTAAACAATTGTCATCTTGGAGTTGAAAATCCTGACCAAGAATCAAATAAAATCATGGTGTATCCAAATCCATCAAAAGGAATATTTCATTTGTCTAAAGACTTGGAATGGACCGTTTATTCTGTTTTAGGATCTAAATTGAAAGAAGGTTCTGGAAATACCATTTCGATTTCAGAATATGCAAGCGGCATTTATTTTGTAAAGACTAAAGAAAGCAGTAAAGCAATCCGAATCAGTAAACAATAAGATTTTAATTATATCAAATAAGAAACTCGCTAAAACTAAAATTTAGCGAGTTTTTTATTTTGATTTAAACCGAAATAAGGAGTAAGTCTGTCTCAAAATTATAGAGTCTTTTTTTTTTCTCTTTAATATTTTCGGCTACAAAAATAACTCCGTTTCCAAATAAAAAAACCTATTAATACGATTTTCTCTATTAACACGAATTTTAGACAAGATTAATCGCTGTTTTAAACTATTCCGTTTAAAATGTTAAAAATTGACCTTAAAAAAAAGATTTGATGACATACAAGTAAACATATTTTGACTAGTTTTATGGCCTGATATCCCCAAATAAATATCGTAAATAATGGCTTACAATAACAATGGATTACTTCGTTTTCTAGATGCCCAAAACAAATTGTATTTAACAGCTCTGGACGAAATCAAAAATGGTAAAAAAGAATCTCCTTGGATGTGGTTTATTTTTCCGCAAATAAAAGGAATGGGTTCTAGCGATAACTCCAAATTTTACGAAATCAAAAATGCCGACGAAGCAATTGCTTTTCTGGAACACCCCATTTTAGGGAAACATCTTGTAGAAATAACTTCAGAACTAGTCAAAAAAGAAGAAAATGTTTCTGATATTTTTGAAATTCTTGATATTGAAAAGCTTCAATCCTGCATGACATTGTTCGCGAGTGTTCAAAATACAGAACCTATTTTTCAAGAAGTATTACACAAATATTTTGATGGCTCTTCCGATTTTCATACGCTGCAATTATTGTACAGCAATTTATAAGAAGTAAGAATCACTTTGCAAACTTGCAGGTTCTTTTAAAAATAAGGATGATTTCACTGCATTTTTAAATAAGATATTTATATTTGCAACGCTGTTGCGTTTATTTTTTGATAATTAAACTTTAAATATCCAGCAGAAATACCACGGAATGAAAAAGAAGATTACAGCATTAAATTTTTTGATGTCTTTTGCAGTATTGTTCGCCATGCTGTTTCAGACAGTTCACTCCTATGAGCATCTTTTAAAGCAGTCGGCAGAAAAACACTGCGAACATAAATATGCTCCCGGCCAGAAAGAAATAACGCACAGCCACTCGGTAGATGCCAATTGTCATATCTGCCATTTTGCTTTCAGTACGTTTATTCCACATACCTTTCAGGCACTTTCATTTCATAAAACGCTAATTGAAACCTCATATCAGTTCTTTTATTTTGAGGCGATTTCAACATTTTTCAAAGGCAGTCTTTTTGCGTTGCGCGCACCTCCTGCACTTCTTTAATTACTGCATTTTTTATTTTAAATTTTAAAAAGTCTTTATGCTAATTTTTCCGAATTGGTCAAAGTAAAGCCTATTTATTCCTTTTTGATGGATTTTCCAAAAATCGTATCATTTCATTGCAGTAATTTTTTCAACAAAAAAACTAATAATCAAGCTTTTAAAAATTATTTAAAGGCCTGAAAGTTCTATATCTATTTTAAAATCATTTTTCAACAAATATAATTTATGCTTAAAGCAAAAAACCTAACTAAAAAATACGGTGATCATACCGCATTGAATACCTTGAACTTAACGATTAAAGAAGGAGAAATTTTTGCTCTTTTAGGACAGAATGGCGCCGGAAAAACGACTACAATAAATTTATTCTTAGGATTTATCGAACCAACTTCGGGAGAATTAGAAATTAATAACATTTCTGTTACCCAAAATAATCAGGAAACCAAAAAACATGTTGCTTACATACCAGAAACGGTAATGTTATATCCAAATCTTACTGGTTTGGAGAATCTTAAATTCTTTTCTTCATTGGCTGGATTTAAATATTCTGCGGGAGAACTGACTTATTTTTTAAACAAAGCCGGACTTCAAATAACAGCTCAAAATCAGAATTTGGGAGGATATTCAAAAGGAATGCGCCAGAAAGTGGGAATTGCGATCGCGATTGCCAAAAGAGCAAAAGTGCTTTTATTGGACGAACCAACTAGCGGTCTTGACCCAAAAGCGTCTAATGAATTTTCTCAGATTTTAAAAGAGCTTTCGGCAGATGGAACCGCAATTTTAATGGCAACTCATGATATTTTCAGAGCTAGAGAAGTTGCTTCGCACATCGGAATTATGAAACAGGGAAATTTAGTCACAGTTATCGAAGCGGATAAAATTTCAGCAAACGAACTGGAAGATTTGTATTTACAAACGGTTTAAGATGAAAAATATATTTTCTATTTTATTCCTAATCGGAATAGCAAATCAGGCGCAATCTCAGGAAATTAAAGGAAAAGTAGTTGATAATATTTCGAAGGAAACGATTATTGGCGCTTCTGTACAAATCTTAAATTCGGATAAAGAAACCAATACAGATATTAACGGAAATTTTAAACTCGAAGGTCAGGGAACAATTGAAATTTCGGCTGTCGGATACAAAACCGTGCAGTTGAAATCGAGTTCAGCTTTTATGACGGTTCAGCTTGAAATTGACCGAAACGAATTGCAGACTGTTGAGATCGTGGGGCGTTCGACCAAAAAGTACAACAGTGATTACTCTTTTGCAGCGACTAAAACTGCGGCTTTAAACAAAGATATTCCGCAATCTATTTCAACCATAACCAAAGAATTGATTTCTGATAAAGGCGCTTTTTATCTGGCCGACGCCGTCAAAATGTCTAGCGGGGTCATTCCGGCAAGTTATTACAATCAGTATACGATTCGAGGAATTAGTCAAAATGAAGAAGGTCAGATAATTAACGGAATGCGAACGCGACAGTATTATTTTCTGCAGCCTTTAACGAGCAATATTGAACGTGTTGAAGTGATAAAAGGTCCGTCGAGTGCCACATTTTCCTCTGTTGATCCGGGCGGAAGTATTAATATGGTAACCAAAAAACCTCTGGCAGTTGACCGAAAAGAAGTCAGTATGAGCGTGGGAAGTTTCAGTACTTTGCGCGGAACACTTGATTTCACAGGGCCTTTAAACGAATCTAAAACGCTTTTGTATCGTGTAAATGGGGCTTACCAACAGGCAAAATCATTTCGAGACTTAGTGAATAACAAATCGTTTTTGATCTCTCCTTCTTTCAGTTACATTCCGAATGAAAAAACGGCAATTAATACCGAACTGATTTTGAGCAATATGACTGGAGTTCTCGATCGCGGACAGCCTATTTTTGGCGCCGTTGCGGGGAAAACCAGCTTGAATAAAACGCCGATTAGTTTAAATCTTGGTGCGCCAGGTGATTTTTTTAAGTCAAAAGAAATGATTTTGATGACCAATCTTGCGCATAAATTCAATTCTAAAATTGGTTTTAATGCTTCATACATGAAACAGACTTGGACAGAAGATCTTCAGGAACACAGGACTACAAATGCATTTGCGATAGATATGAACAATAAGCCTGTTACGAATCTTGCTATGATGCAATTTGTACAGCGTCAGCAAAATTGGGATATCGATAACTTAAGTGCTTATTTTAATTTCGATTTTAAAACAGGAAAACTAAATCATAAACTGCTGACAGGGTACGACTTAAGCAGTTGGAACAAAAATAAAGGCGGCGGACAAAACGCTGCAAGAGGCTATTTATTGAATGACGGAACGGTCGCCAGCAGTTTTGTTTTGGCGAATGCCTCAAATTATCAGACTGTTACGGTTGACGGCGTTGTGATGCCAAAACCTAATGTCGATTATTTTAATTTGAATAATCCAAGTTATAAAATCACAAGTCCAGAAGATTATACTTTGAATGTGAGAACGGCACTTCCATCAGCATTGACGACTACGAATGCGGTTTATATCCAAGATCAAATTCAATGGGAAAGGTTTACTTTTTTACTTGGTTTGCGAAACGAATGGTTTCAAGACATTACGAATTACGAAACCAATAATGAACTCACGGTTAAGAAATCGGCTTTACTGCCAAGAATCGGAATTACCTATGCGGTAAACAGCGCTATAAATGTGTATACGACTTATTTGGAAGGGTATCAGCCTCAGTCAAATACGGTGACTTTAATGCCCCAAACGGGCTCATTACCAGGCGGCAGTTTATTTGATCCTCTTGAAAGTGATTTGAAGGAAATTGGAATAAAAACAACTTTTTTAAATAACACCATGACTTTTAATGCAGCGGTTTACGAAATCAATCAGCGTAATATTTTGATGAATGCGAATGATCCTGTAAACCCAGATTTGCTCGTTACAAGAGGTGCCGAACGCAGCCGTGGTTTTGAGTGCGATTTAGCAGGTTACATAACTCCCGATTGGCAGATCAATGCGTCTTACAGTTATATCGATGCCGAAATTACAGCAGACAGCAACCCTGCTTTAATTGGCGCTAGAAAACAAAATACGCCAAAAAACAGCGCCAATTTATGGACGCGTTACAACTTCGCATCAGATTCAGCCTTAGAAGATTTCGGTGTCGGATTCGGGGTTCAGTATCAAAGCAGTAAAGTGCCTTGGTTTACCCGAGATTTTACGCTTCCAGATTTTACCATTTTTGATGCGGCTTTGTTTTACAAACCCAACAAAAGCAATGTGCAAATTGCTCTAAATGCAGGCAATTTATTAAACAAAACGTATTGGCTTGGCGCGCAGAATTACCTGCGCCTATTTCCGGGAAGTCCTAGAAATGCAACTCTTACAGTAACTTATAGATTTTAATTCGTTGAAATGATTTTTTTAAAACACATAGAAACATAGTTTTTTTATTAAAGAAGGTAAGCGAAAGAAACTAGTTTCAAACACATAGCTATTTGAATTTATGCTGGTAAAACGCCTTTTAGGCACTCCAAAATCTATGCTTCTATGTGTTTAAAAAGTTATACTCAAAAGGTAAATTTTAATTAATATGAAATTATTACATACAGAACTCCTCATAGCCAGACATTTTAAAAATTCTGTTTTTAAAAATCCGGCGATTTATATTATTACGAGTTTTATTGGTGCGCTGCTTTTATTTGCTGCGTTTTCGGGCTGGGACAATTATAAAAGCCAAAACGAAACGAGCGAAAAATACCAGCACGAATCGCGCGAAGACTGGTTGAAAAACCCAGATAAGAATCCGCATAGAATGGCACATTACGGCAATTTTGCTTTTAGAAAAAGTACTTCCCTGAGTGTTTTTGAATTCGGAATGGAACCGTTTTTTGGAAATGCAATTTTCTTAGAAGCACACAAACAAAATACCGCTAATTTCTCTGAAGCAGGATTTTCAAACAGCATGCTTCGCTTTGGCGAAATCAGTATTGCTATGGTTTTGCAGATTTTGCTGCCTTTGCTGATCTTTTTTGTCGGATTTAATGCTGTGGCTTTCGAAAGAGAAAACGGAACTTTAAAAATTCTTTTAAGTCAGGGAATCAGCTGGAAACAGCTTTTGTTTGGTAAGATTCTCGGCATTGCAAACGTGGTTATGCTGCTTTTCGTTCCAACGCTTATTGTCGTGGTTCTCATTTGGTTAACGCTTCAAAACTTTTCAATTTCGGCAGATGAGACGGTCAAAATGCTCTTGTTTATCGGGTTTCATTTTATTTATCTGATGTTCTTCTGCGTAGTTGCTGTTTTGGTTTCCGCGTCAAGCAAAACTTCAAAAAAAGCGTTGGTTTCTTTGATTGGAATCTGGCTAATTTTTACCATTATTCTTCCAAGAACGACTCAGGCAATCGGAGCTTATTTGTATGAAGCGCCTTCTAAAATTAAGTTTACGAGCAATATTGAAGAAGATATTTTGAAGGAAGGCGACAGCCATAACCCAAATGATGTGCATTACAAAGCGATAAAAGATTCGTTATTAAGAGTTTACAAAGTGGATTCGGTACAAAAACTGCCTTTTAATTATTCTGGATTTATTATGACCGAAGGCGAAAAAATCAGCTCGAATATTTATAATAAACATTTAGAAGATTTACTGAAAATTTATGCGAAACAAAACAGTTTTTCAAAAGCCTTTTCTTTTTTAAATCCGTATATCGCGATGAAAAATCTTTCGATGGGATTATCGAATACAGATTACGATTCGTACATCGATTTTCAGAAACAAGCCGAAGTGTATCGTTATAATATGGCGCAGAAAATGAATGCTTTGCAGATTAAATACATCAGCAATAAAAAGCCTGGACCAAATGATAAACCGTTGAAAATCGGTAAAGAACATTGGGCTGAAGTTGAAGAATTTCATTATGAACCAAAAGGAATCTGGGACGTTTTGAAAAGCGAAATCATTTCTGTTATTTCTATTTTTTTATGGGTAATTCTGCTATTCATTTTGATCAGAATTGCTGCTAAAAACCTAAAAGCCATCTAATATGTTAGTACTCTTATTTAAAAATTTCATACGTTCAAAAGGTACCAAAATTGGTTTACTTTTTTTATTAATTATCGGTTTTATAAGCCTTTTAATTGGTCATCAGTTTCAGGAAAAACAGCAAAATAATATAGCTGAAACTACACTTTATCAAAAGGAACATATTGCAAGAAATGCCACTTTTCATAAAGACGAAATTGGGCTTCTCCTCTACTACATCAAGTTTTCTTTGGTCAATAACACTCTACCAATTAACAGTTTAGCCATCGGACAGCGCGATGTAAATCCGTCGATTCAGAATGTTACCATTCGTGGTTTGGAAGGTCAGAAATACGATTCAGAGTTGAATAATCCGAGCAATCTGCTGTCTGGAAATATTGATTTCAGTTTTGTGCTTTTGTATCTTTTTCCGCTTCTGATTATTGCTTTTTCGTATAATATTGTTTCCGAAGAAAAAGAATCTGGAACTTGGAAAATCGTTGCAACTCAGAGTCCTAACACCTTTTTATATATTTTAAAATTGTTTTATGTTCGGATTTTAAGCCTAATTGCGCTTTTAACTCTCATACTTCTGGCTGCCGTTTTATTCTTGCAGATTCCGCTTGATCAATCGTTTTTTGTTTTTTACGGACTTTCAATTTTGTATATTTTATTTTGGTTTGGAGTTTGTTTTTTCATTGTTTCCTTACAGAAAAATTCGAATTTCAACGCCGTTATTTTATTGACCATCTGGCTTTTTCTGATTATTATTCTTCCTGCCGGAATCAATACGTATATCATCAATACATATAAAGTTCCTGAGGCTTTAGAATTAACATTGACGCAGCGAAATGCCTACCACGAAAAATGGGACATGGACAAGCAGGAAACGCTGGATAAATTTTACAAACATTATCCGCAGTTTAAAAATTATGTGCTTCCTGATAAGGAATTTAGCTGGCTTTGGTATTACGCGATGCAGCAAATGGGCGACGACGAATCGGCAGTTCAATCAAAAGAACTGGAAGCTAAATTAGAACAGCGAAACCGGGCAAGTGAATGGATTGCGCAGTTTATTCCAACGCTCCATACTCAGATTCAGCTGAACGAAATTGCAAAATCTGATTTGCGAAACCAGCTTTTGTTTTTAAAAGAAACGACTAAATTTCACGAAAAATTGCGTCTGCATTTTTATCCGAAGATTTTTGATAACGAGCCTGTAGATCAGCAAAAATGGAAAGCTTTTAAGGTTGAAACTTTTAAAGATAATTCGGAAATAAGTTTTGTAAAGGCATTTCTGCCATTGTTGCTTTTCAACTTACTTTTGATTGGTTTTGGATGGCGAAATTTTAGAAGAAAGGTTATTATTTAGGGTTCTTTTTTAACCGCGAAGACGCAATCCCGATAGCTATCGGGAACGCAAAGTTCGCAAAGTTTTTAGTCAAAGCTTTGTGAACTTTGCGTTTTTATAAAAATTTAGCATATCAAGAAACTTGCGTGCTTTGCGGTTAAATTATTATTTTTATTGAAATTTCTAATAGATGAAAAAACTTCTTTTAATAAGCCTTCTTATTATTATCATTTTATACGCCTTAAAGCAGCTTGTCTACAATCCATACAAATGGAAAAAAGCAATTAACACTCCCGAACATAAATTGCAACTGGGCAGTTTTATTTTTAGCAAACAAAGAGGCTCGAACGGAAGCCAAAGCATGCAGAATAATTATTTTATTTTTAAAGTAATTGAAATCAATGGCGATTATGTGCGGCTTTCGGTCATTCGTCAGTTATCAGAAAAGGACAAATTGAAACAATCTGATTTTTCGACTTCAAAAGATGCTTATAATGATCTGAAAGCTCGTATTCAAAAAATTACCATTACTCCTATTCTTTCTGAGGATTTGTATAAAGAAGGTGCGTCTTTTACGTTAAATGATTATCTGCTAGTTAAATATCCTTCCTTAAAACAATCTCGTTATTATTATGAAGATGTAAAAGTCGATGCAAATTCGAGAGAATATTTCAGTTTAGTTTATTCGAAAGATAAAATCATAAAAAATGGAAAGTTGGTTCCGTGGATTTTGAATAATAGCACGACACCTGAATTGGCTGAGCGATTGTCTCAGGATATTGATTTGATTTTGAATTGATTTTGAATTGATTTTTGTAGAGACGCACTGCAGTGCGTCTACGCAACGAATATCCACAATACGTTAGACGCACTGCAGTGCGTCTCTACAGAATATTGGAACGAAAATCAATCTTTGCCAAAACTCTATGGAAATTTGTTCTTATTCAAAATTACAATAACCTATCTCTAAAAGCATATCTTTTTAAAGCTATTCTGAATAAAATTTTCATGAAATCACTTTATTTTTATTTTATTTAGAATTAATATAAATAAACTTTTATATTTGCCGCTTTCTGAGCAAAATGGAGTAGTTTTTAAAATTTACTTTAATATTGTTTTTCTAAAAGTAAATTTCGTTTAATGAATACTAACAGCAGTTTTGAGTTAAATCTTTTCCATTCTTTTAAGGATGGAGACGAAACTGCATATACCTTTTTTTACGATAAATATTTCAGGAGAATTCAATCTTTCAGCGTCCAGTTTATTTACGATCAGGACGAAGCTGAAAATCTTGCTCAGGAAGCCTTACTACACCTATGGCAAAACAGAGAAAGCGTAGAATCTATCAACGGAATTCAGGCTTTTTTGTTTACGTATGCTAAATCAAAATGTTTGAATTTAATTCGTCACAATAAAGTGAAGGACAAATTCAAAAATGACCTTTTAAACCACAAAGAAAGAGAATTGGACATCGAGGTTTTAAACTCGATTCAGTTTGACACATTAGAATTAACCGAATTAGAACGCATAATTCAGGAATCTATCAGCGAATTGCCACCAAAAACTCGAGAAGTTTTTATCAAAAAACGTTTCGAAAATAAAAAAAATGCAGAAATCGCCGAAGAGATGGGAGTTACTTTAAAAGCGGTCGAAGCCCACATGACAAAGGCTTTGAAGATTTTGAAGACTAAATTATCTGATTATTTGTTCTTGATTTTTATCCTTATTTATAATAATTAAGAATAAAAGGTAGGGTATTTTAATTCTGAGGTGTACTTATATTGGCGTGAAGTTTAAAAAGCAGATATGACATCGGAAATAATAAATAAATACCTTTCTAACGAAGCTTCAGAGCAAGAAGTTCAGGCACTTTTTGATTGGATTGAAGCATCGGAAAGAAACAAACAGCAATTTATAAAGGCTAAGAAAATTTGGGCATTAACCACTCTTTCTGCTAATTTATCTATTGAGACTGTTCCGGTAATTCAAATGAAACCCAAAAACAAAATTGGACCGTATTGGCAATATGCTGCTGTATTTTTAGTATTTCTAGGCTTAGGGACAACTTTTTATTTATTTAACAGTAAATCTGAAACTCCAAAAGAAATTGTTCTAGAATTAGGCGACGGCCGCAAGGAATATTTCTCAGGAAAAAATCAGACCAATCTTTTAAATGATAAAGGCGATTTGATTGCCAAAAAATTTCCGACTGAAATTATTTACTTTGGTAAAGTTCAGGATCATAAAGTGATTTACAATACGCTTTCTATTCCCTACGGAAAACGTTTCAAACTTAAACTTTCAGATGGTACTGTTGTGAGTTTAAATTCTGGAACAACTTTGCGTTATCCGGAGCAATTTGGCTTAAACGGAAATAGAAATGTTTACTTAAATGGTGAAGCTTTTTTTGAAGTTTCTAAAGACAAAAATCATCCTTTTATTGTGCATGCTAATCAGGCAGATATTGAAGTTCTTGGGACTAAGTTTAATGTGAGCGCTTATCCTGAAAACCCTACAGTTAATAGCACCTTAATTGAAGGAAGTATTAAAATGTCTGAAGCTAATAACTCTTCTAATGCTATTTTGCTAGAGCCCAACCAAATGGCAACATGGCAAAATAATTCTAAAAAATTGGTCTTAAAAGAAGTCGACCCAACCTTTTATGCTGCCTGGACAAAAGGCGAACTTGCTTTTAAAGACACTCCATTTTCTACAATCGCTAAAATTATTCAGCGTACTTATGATGTTGAAATTATCAACGAAAATTCTGATTTGGCCAGACAGAATTTTACAGGTACGATTAAAATCAGCGAATCTAGTGTCGAGAACATTTTAGACCTGCTAAAACGTGACACGCCTTTTAATTATTCTATTCACCAAAAAACCGTTACCATAACCAATCCGCGATAACTAAATAAACATGACATTTACGATACACCCCGTTTTAAGAAAAATTTTGTTTTTCTTAGCCCTACTCATATCTGGATTTAAAGGATTTTCTCAGAATAAACTTATAACAATTCATGTAAAAAATAAACCTATAAGTCTAATTATCAAATCTATTGAAGAGCAAAGTGATTTTAGAATCCTTTATAATGCAAAAAAAATAGATACCGATCAGTTGGCCGATTTAGATGTTACTAATGTGACATTAGAAACGGCTTTAAAGAAGCTTTTAAAGGGTACGAATATTTCGTATTACATCCAGAAAAAGCAAGTTTTATTGACAGACGCTACTCCTGTTGATAAATCTAACATTGCCGCTCAGGAAACAGAGCGGGTTATAAAAGGAACGGTTTATAGTGCTAAGGACAGACAGCCGCTTCCAGGCGCGACTATTCGCATTAGCGGAACTGGAATGGGCGCGATAACAGATGCGAACGGAAAATTTGCTTATGAATTGAAAGGCGATAATATTAAAGACCAAATTCTAGAAGTTGGCTATTTAGGAATGGAATCTCAGACACAAACGGCTGGCTACAAGAAAGATTTTGTTTTTTACCTGAAGGAAGTAACCGACGAATTGGATCAGGTCGTTATTACTTCTTCTTACGGAACTAAAAAATTGAAAGAAGAGGTTGTTGGGAGCATTTCTACTGTACAAGCAAAAGATATTCCGGTGCAGCAAGCTTCTGAAAGTGTTGACAAAATGATTGAAGGCCAAATCGCAGGGGTTCTGGTCGAAAATACTTCTGGGGTCGGTACTCCTGTTAAAATTAATATTCGCGGTCAGGGAACATTAAAACCGTTAAACGGAAATCTTCTCGGAACTTCTACTCAGCCCTTAATTATTGTTGACGGAGTTATTATGAACGAACAAAAAGGTATTGATGCTGCAAATTTTGAGGCAGCGGGCGGTCTTGGAGAAAGTTTATCAAATCCTTTGGCATTTATTTCTCCAGATAATATTGAGTCTTTAACGGTTCTTAAAGATGCCGCAGCGGTTGGTATCTATGGTGCCGATGGAGCAAATGGAGTAATTTTAATTACATCTAAAAAAGGAAAACAAGGAAAAGCAAAATTTCAATTTTCCAATCAATTGGGGGTTTCTACTGCCATAAATCAGATTAAATATTTAAACGGAGAACAGTATAATGAAATCAATAATGCTTTTAATTTAAGCAGAAATCCAAGTTATATTCCTGTTCCTTATAATGGAGTAGATACAAATTGGTTTGATCTTTTAAACCAATCTGGAATATACAATAAGTATAATTTTAGCGTTTCTGGAGGAACTTCAAAAATTACTTATCGTACTAATATTACGTACTTAAATATTGACGAACCGCAATTAGGAAATACTACCAAACAATTAAATGGTGGTATTAATTTAGGTTACAAACAATCTAAATGGAATATTACTTTGTCTCTTAATCCGAGTTATATCAAAAAAGATGCACCAAATATTTATTATGATTTTGCGTATCTGCCAACGATTTCGCCTTATAATGCTGATGGAACGTATTCTAAATTAGGTTTAATTGGTTCGACTGGAGGAAATCCGTTAGCGGCAATAGAACAAAACAAAAATGAAAACGAATCTAAAGCGCTTATTGGAAGTTTGAATCTGGGTTATGAACTTAACGATAACTTCAAATTTGCGACTTTATTCGGTATGGATTATTTGGATAAAGTGCAGGATCGCTATTTTTCTGGTGAAAATGAAAGCGGACAGAATAACGGTACATTTCTTTTAGACGGAGAAACCTATGCTAATTGGGGACGTAGACTGATTAACAAACGTAATTCGACGAAATGGAACTGGCAAGGGCAAATGCTTTTTAATAAAGACATCAATAAAAATAATACGATTGATGGTGTGGTCGGATTTGAACTTTCTGACGAAAGAAATAACTTTAATTATGCATCAGGAACTGGATTTGTGAACCCAAATGTGATTCATAATGTAAGTGAAGCCATTCAAGATGATAATCCCGACACGACTACAGACGAAAGTAAAACCAAACAGACGTATAGAAGTGACATCAATTATAATGCACGTGTTTCGTTCTTCGGACAGTTAAATTATAATTACAAAAAAAGATATTTTGTTTTAGGAAACCTTAGACGTGATGAAAGTTCTGTTTTTGGAGATGATACCAACGTCGCTTTGAACAGCGGTGCAGGTTTGGCGTGGATAGCTTCTAACGAAGATTTCTTGAACAATTCTTCTTGGATTGATTTCTTGAAATTGAAAGTAAGTTACGGTTCTACAGGAAACTCGCGAATTGGTTCTTACCGTTCTAAAGGATTGTATACTATACTTCAAACGGGTTACAATGGCGGTTCTTATGCAAATCCAAGCACCTCTCCTAACGGAAATTTGAGCTGGGAAAAAAATAAAAAGTTCAATGCCGGTATTGATTTTAATGTATTCAATACTATAGAATTGTCATTGGAATATTATTATGATGATTTGAATGACTTAATTACAAGCCGCGAAATCCCTACAGAAACTGGTTACGGCACCATGCAGTTGAACGCAGCAAGCATGTATAATAAAGGTTTTGAATTGACAACAAGAATCAAATGGTTTCAAAAAGGAAAATTCAAATGGACAACTGCTGTAAATATTTCAACCATTGATAATAAAGTAACCGATCTTGTTGGTTTAGGAAGTGATTATTCTGTAGCAAATCTTGCTCTTGCACAAAAAATTGGATACAGTACGACAACGATTTGGGGAGTAAAATGGGCTGGTATTGATCCGGCAACGGGACGTGATTTAATTCGAAAAGACGGACAGCTTTATGACGCTCCAACTTGGAGAAGTCTGTTTAACGAACTGGATTGGGAACCTATCGGTGATTTGCAGCCAAAAGCTTATGGAGGTTTCAGTAACAGTTTTTCTTTCGACAATCGTTTTACTTTGTCTTTTACAGGAGCTTTCCAATTGGGTGGCGACAAGTTAATTTCAGATGAAATTGTTTCGAAATACAGCAATTTGATAAACCGAAATATGTCCGTTAATGCTTATGATTATTGGAGAAATCAGGGAGATGTGGTTTCGCAGCCAGCTCCAAGCCAAAACACACAGCTTCCTAACTTGAGCAAATATGTTTACGACGCAACTTACTTCAAAATCAGCAACATTAATTTAAGTTATAATGTGCCTATCAAAAAGACACTCTTAGAAACGCTGACTGTTTTTGCAGATGTTTCAAATGCTTTTTACTGGTATAAAGAAAAAAGTCCGAAAGGAATGAATGGAATTAGAGAATTCAGCTTTAATTATCCGCAGTCAAGAACAATTTCACTGGGAATTAATACAAAATTTTAAAAAATGAAATATTTTAGACCTATCATAAAATTAAAAATCGCTTTCCTCCTAGTTTCAATGACAGTATTGCAAAGCTGCAGTGATTTTCTAGAGCAAGAACCTGGCACACAGACTTCTATTACAGAACAGCTAAAAAACAAACAAGGCGTTTTGCAAGCCATGAGGGGAATATATCTTGAAGTTGAAGGGGCAGTTCGCAGTGCTCCGTATGCTGTTTATGCTGATTTGCAGGGAGGTAATTTAAAATTTACCCCAAATATAAGTAATGGTACTACTAACGGGCAAGTGAGCGTTTCTAGTAATGTGGCTGGTGTTTACGCTTTTGATGATTTGCAGGAATCTTCTAATTTTGCTTCATTTTATCAGGCTTGTTACGATATTATCAATCAGGCAAATTTGCTTTTAGAATTTACCGATGCGCTTCCAGATGCAACAATTGAAGAGAAAAATCAGATAAAAGCCGAAGCATTAACAGCGAGAGCTTATATTCATTTTTTACTTAGCCAGCTCTACGCTCAGGGTTACGACTTTACGCCAGATGCGTCTCATATCGGAATTGTTTATAGTAAGGCTTCTATAAATGAAAAGCTTAATTATCCTTCAAGAGAAACGGTTGCAAATACCTACGCTTATATCATTGAAGATATTACAGCAGCTATAAATTTATATTCTGGAGCTCCTTTATCTGAAGGGCCTGCGTATTCTTATTTCAATAAAACAAATGCCAAAGCTTTCTTGGCAAAAGTTTATTTATCTAAGAAAGACTATAAAAATGCCTATGACACAGCCACCGATGTTATTACAAATTCTGGGGTCAACTTAGTGAGTTCTGAAAATTATGTAGCGCAATGGGAACAGCCAGATCTTCCAATTTCTGAGATTTTATTAGAGTTTTCTATCCCAAGATCAAATGACGGATCTGCTAGTTTATCCCTATTTACTCATTTCGGATATACCAATAATACAAGTTATGGTACTTATGCCGCTTCTGATGATTTATTGAACCTATATGAAAACAGCGATATTAGAAAACAGTTATTTTTAAAGAAATCAATTCCGACTATTATTAATTTACAACCTGTTGCTGTAGATTATAATTTTACGAAAAAATTCCAAGACAATCCTGGTTTTGTGGCTTTTAGATTAAGCGAGCAATATTTAATCCGTGCAGAAGCTGCCATTGGATTGAACAGCGCAGATCAGGCCAGAGCCGATATTAATGTCATCAGAGCCAGAGCAAATGCCACTTTACTTACCAGCAATACCAATATCGCAGATGAATTGTTCTTAGAACGCAGAAAAGAACTTTGTTTTGAAGGACATTTATTTTTTGATATTGCCAGAAACAAAAAAGATGTTTCTCGTAACGATGGATGTATTTCTTTGATTTGCAGTATAGCTTACCCGTCGCCAAAATATATATTGCCAATACCGCGCAGAAATTTGCTTCTTAACACAAACCTAAAACAAAATGAATCATACAACTAAAATTATAACCGCATTATGCCTTATTGTAATCTTGTTTTCATCTTGTTCAAAAGATGATTACAGATTAGATTCGCAAGACATTGATCCATTTATCAGATTCAATTTTATGACTTTAAATGGTGTTCCGTTAGAATATCCTAGAATGAGCACGACAATTATTCCGTCTTCTGAATACGAAAACAAATCGGTTAAAATACTGAAAGTCCCAGTTACGCTAACGGCACTCGATTTAAAAAATCCAGTTAAGGCAACTTTCAGCGCGTCAACTTCTGGAAGTCTGGATACTTTTACTGTAGAACCTGCCAGCGAATTGCTTTTTCAGGGCAATAAACTGTCAGACACGATTTATTTGTCATTTGACAAAAGATGGAAAGACAAGCAAAGTATTACTTTAAAATTAGAAAGCACTTCTGATCCTGATATTCATATTGGAAATCTAAATACCGCCGCGCCAAACAATATTTTTACGATCAATTTAGGCGAAGTTGTAACGCCTTATACTTTTCCTGTAAACAGTTTTCTTATAAAAGGAGAAGTGGGAGAAAAAATCGATTTTAAAGTGAATTTCCCTAACGGATTTGTTCCAGAAGAAATTGAGCAAACCAGTCCTTTCAAATTTGTAAACGGATTTGAATATTCTTTAACGCATGATGATTATGGAGACAACAGAAGCTCAATTACCTATCACATGACGGTTTTAGAAGACATTCAAAACGACGATGCCCGTTACGAGACAAAGCTTACGCTTGAAAGTTCGACAAATTATATTGCCACGGGAAATACGATTTTGACTATTGCAAAACCAATCAAAATTCCAAGAGACGTTCAGGCTTATCCAGCTTCAAAATTCACTGATCCAACAAATGCTTTTTACCTGACCTACGGAGAACATTGGTTTAACAACAACGGAACTTGTAGCTGGCAGACTTTTAATGCTTTAACTTTCCCTGTTATCGTTACTAAAGACGATCCGAATGCGATATTATACAGCGACAAAGGAACTACAAATCCTAACGATGATGTTTATCACGATGCTTTCAAAATCGGATTTAATGTCGCAACAGGAACCAATACGGTGAATTCTTTTGGTCTAAAAAGATGGTTTTCTAACGAAAGCAATTCAGCTTCAGTATCACCAGGTTTCAATATTACCTCCGCTTTAGAGTTTTTTCCAGCGAATGGAAACAGTAAAACTGGAGGAACCGTTTTAGTGATTCCGCAAAACATAACAATCGGAAAAGATAAAGACAACACCTATCAAATTGCTATTTCTGGTGACGGAACTTACAAAGAAATCAGCAACGGTTTATATGAAATTTCATTTGAATTAAAACTGACGAATGACAAACTGTTTGGAGGAACAGTTTCGACACAATACAGAATGTACAACAACAGAACGTACCCCAAACCTGCGGCTTTGAGTATTCCGTGCCCGAAGGAAGTTACGCTTTAGAGTTGACAGTGGTCAGATTTTTAGTGATCAGCCGCAGTTGCAAGTCCGCTTTGGAAGCTTAAAGTTTCAGGTTCCAAGTTTCACGTTCTGCGATAACTTGAAACCTGAAACTTGAAACCTCAAAACAAAATCAAGAAAAAACAAAAAATAAAGAGCATTGAAAAAACTAATCATCCCCATCTTATTCCTGCTGAGTTTGACGGCTTACAAAAGCATGGAAGGTCCTGATTATATCGATATTCAGGAACTTAGAAAACTCTATTCTAGCGGAGATTCTTCGAAATGGCCGGCTGCAGAATTGCATCAAAACATCGATAAATCGAAATTTCAGGATATTGGTGTGCTTCCTGCGGTTCCGTATCCTGCTTATAATCCGTATTCGAAAGAAAAAGAAAGTTTGGGTAAGATTTTGTTTTTCGATCCGAGATTATCGCGCAGCGGCCAAATTGCCTGCGCTTCTTGCCACAATCCTGAATTGGGTTGGACAGACAACTTAACGCGTTCTTTTGGCCACGACCGCCAAACGGGAAAACGAAATTCGATGACAATTCTAAATTCGGCGTATGCCACTTCCCTATTTTGGGATGGACGCGCTTCAAGTTTAGAAGATCAGGCGCAGTTTCCTGTTCAAGATCCTTTAGAAATGAATGAAAAACTGACGATTGCTGTGGATAGAATAGCGAAAATAAAAGGCTATAATTCGTTATTTACAGAAGCTTTTGGAGATAAAAAAGTGACTTTAGAGCGCATTCAATATGCGATTGCCACTTTTGAAAGATCAATCAACAGTCCGAAAAGTAAATTTGATCAGTTTGTAAGCGGAAAATCAGATATTTACACCGATCAGCAAGTAAAAGGAATGCATTTGTTTAGAACGAAAGCACAATGCATCAACTGCCATAATACGCCTTATTTCAGCGATAATCAGTTTCATAATGACGGACAGACTTTATTCGGAACAAAAAATGAAGATTTCGGACGTTATAATGTAACGAAAGATGTCAAAGATAGTGGCAAATTCAGAACGCCAACGCTTCGTGAAGTGGTAAACACAAAACCGTGGATGCATCACGGCCATTTCCCAACTTTATTGGATGTTGTCGAGTTATACAATTTAGGAAATCCGTCTCCGATTCAGAAAAAATATTTAGGAACGGCTAGAGATTCGCTTATTCCAAAAGTTGATCCGATGCTAAGAAAATTAGACTTAAGCAAAGAAGAAATAGGTGATTTATTAGCTTTCATTGAAACTTTAAGCACACCGACCAGAAGAATTATTACTCCTGAAATGCCGAAATAAGTTTTTTTTAAGATGCTATCCCGAAGCTTCGGGATAGCATCTTAGTATCTTAGCACAGTATCTTAAATTTCCTTACATTTAACGAGAAAATCCCATTTAAAAACTTAATCAAAACAACTTATGGCCTCTCTTAAAACTTGGAAAGAAAAACCGACGGAACAGGAAGTTCAGCATTTAGTAGAAGAATTTTTCGCTTATTTAAAGAAAGGCGAATTGGATAATGCAAAAAATATCGTAGATCATGTTTATGATGATTGGGAAGAATCTATCCACGTGATTTGGCGCGACCATTATTTGATTCATGAAATTGCTGAAGATGAATCTTTTGAAGGCAGAGAATGGATTAACAATTTAGAATGGACACAGAATCTAGGCATTCTAGATGATTTTATGTGGCACGAAGAAAAAGGCAATTCAAGATATTTTGACGTAAGCGTCACCTATATGGATGAACCTTCGGGATTTGCTGCACAATTTTATCTGGTAAAAAATGACGACCATTATCTTGTAAAAAGAGGATTAATTGACATGGCGTAAAGTCATTTGAACAATATAGTAAGTCCGTATCATTTCTTTGATACGGACTTTTTTTATTATATCTAAAATTAAAATCGTAAATTACTATAATTCCATCGATGCATAAAATAGCATTGTATCGGTATTAAAACTGGCATTTTTTAAATTTGTTTGTCACTCCAAAGAAACTTTTTCTTTATAAAAATTACGATTATGAGAATAGATCAAATAGAAATCAAAACAAACGATATTCAGAAAACAAAAGCATTTTATCAGAACATTTTCGGACTTTTCATTCTGGAAAATGATCAAAAATCGATCACCTTTCAGGCTGGAACTTCTATTTTAAAATTTGTTGAAGATCCCGACTTTAATTCGATATATCATTTTGCTTTTAATATTCCTGAAAATCAGCTTGATAAAGCTATTCAATGGTGTGGAGACAAAGTTGATTTAATTGTTTTGGATGATAAAAGTGTCGTTACTAATTTCGAAAACTGGAATGCGCATTCTATTTATTTCTTCGATCACAACGGAAATTTATTGGAATTCATTGCTAGACACGATCTTAATAATGAACAAGTTGGCGAATTTAACTCCGCTTCTATTCTAAGCATAAGCGAAATTGGAATTGTTACGGAAAGTCCATTACAATTAGGAAATCAATTAATCGAAGAACACGGACTTCATTTCTTTTCTCAAAATACAAACACAGATAAATTTGCGGCAATTGGCGATCACGAAGGTTTAATAATTCTGGTTCAGCCCACTAGAAATTGGTATCCCACTCAGATTCCTTCTGAAAGTAATCCGGTGAGAATTACTTTGGAGAATAATGAAAACATCATAAATCTGAAATTTTAATCTGCTAAATCTGCGGAATCTGCGAGAAAAATTTTTTTTGTCTCTCGCAGATGTAGCAGATTTAGATGATTTTTATTTAGATGGTTTTCTAAAACTTCATTTTCTGAATTCTAACTGCATTCAAAATTGCTAAAAGCGCCACTCCAACATCGGCAAAAACAGCTTCCCACATGGTGGCAAGTCCGCCCGCGCCAAGAATCAAAACAAAAGCTTTTACAACAAAAGCTAATGTAATATTCTGCCAAACAATTTTTTTAGTTTGTTTACCGATGTTAATTGCCATTGCAATTTTGCTTGGTTTATCATCTTGAATTACAATGTCGGCCGTCTCGATTGTGGCATCGCTTCCTAAACCACCCATTGCAATTCCGACGGTGCTTAAAGCAATTACTGGCGCATCGTTTACACCGTCGCCAACAAAAGCAATCGTTTCGTTTTTGGCTTTTATTTCGTTGACTTTATTGACTTTATCTTCTGGAAGCAAATCGCCAAAAGCTTTTGCAATTCCTAGTTTATCAGCCACATACTGAACGACATTCGTTTTATCACCGCTTAACATCGTCAGTTTTACACCCAAAGATTTCAGTTTCGAAACGGTCTCTTTCGCATCTTCTTTAATTTCGTCTGCAATCGTCAAATAACCCGCAAACTTGTCTCCGTAAGCGATTGCAATTGTGGTGTAAACTATTGTAGACGGATCTATGTCATAAGAAATATTGAATTTATCGAGAAGTTTAAAATTCCCTACATATAATTCTTTTCCATTATAAGAAGCTTTTAATCCGTGTCCAGCAATTTCTTCGATATCTTTCAATTCAACTGAAGAATCAATTGAGCCCACATGATTATGAATTGCCGTTGCCACAGGATGTGAACTTTTATTTTCTAAAACATTGACCAGTTTAAAAATTTCTTCTTTATTAAATTCTGGTTTTATAATGACTTCCTGAACTTTAAAAACACCTTCTGTCATAGTCCCTGTTTTATCGACAACAACATTTTGAATGGTTGAAATACTGTCTAGAAAATTACTTCCCTTAAACAGGATTCCGTTTTTACTTGCAGCTCCAATTCCGCCAAAATACCCAAGCGGAATACTAATTACTAAGGCACAAGGACATGAAATTACCAAGAAAACTAACGCTCTGTACAACCAGTCGTTAAAAACATAATTATCTACAAAAAGCATTGGAATCAAGCAAATTGCAATTGCCAAATACACTACAATTGGCGTATAGATTTTAGCAAACTTTCTGATGAACAATTCAGCAGGCGCTTTCTTTGCAGTGGCATTTTGTACCAATTCTAGAATTTTAGACAATTTACTATCGCTATAAGCTGTGGTAACTTTTACTTCGATAATCGTATTTCCGTTTATCATTCCTGCTAAAACGGTATCGCCTTTCTTTTTGGTTGCAGGTTTGCTTTCTCCTGTCAGGGCTGCCGTGTTTACAAACGCAGAATCTGATAATAATTCGCCATCCAAACCTAATTTTTCTCCTGCTTTAAGCTGAATAATAGCTCCAATAGCAACATCTTTGGCTTTGACTTTTACAGCAACATTGTTTTCTAAAATATGCACCTCATCTGGACGCTGATCCAAGAGTTTTTTAATGCTCGTTTTGGCTCGATTAACCGCCATTCCTTGAAAGGTTTCTCCAATCGTATAAAACAGCATAACGGCAACACCTTCGGGATATTCGCCAATCGCAAATGCACCAATTGTGGCAATGCACATCAGGAAAAATTCAGAAAAGATGTCTCCTTTTACAATGCTTTCGTAAGCCTCTCGCAAAACCGGAATTCCAACAGGAAGATACGCAATCGCATACCACACAATTCTAACATATCCTGTAAACCATTCTTGCGGAAAATAGTTGTCAAAACCAATTCCGATTATCAGTAAAATAAAAGATATAATTGATGGCAGAAACAGTTTAAAAAGACCTCCTTCTACGTTGTGTTCATGATCGTGACCTTCATGATCGTGTCCGTCATTATCAGAATGCGCTGGCTCGTCATGAGAACAGCAGCAGGAAGGTTTGGCTTTATTTTTTGTGTTTTTTATTTCTTTATCTTGATGTATCATTTTTGAGTTTCAAGTTTAATCCCGATAGCTTTCGGGACAAGTTTTACCTTTCTAAAACTTTGTTTAAATAATGACCTAAATTTAAGCAATTTGTATCGTTTTTTGCCACAAAGACGCGAAGACGCTAGGTTTTTTTTGTTTAATTATTATTAAACGAGCAATTTGTCATTTCGACGAAGGAGAAATCACACTCGGGAATCGGCAAAGATTGGCGATGTTCTTTATGGAAATTCTAGTGCGATTTCTCCTTCGTCGAAATGACATAAAATGAGAAAAAACTCAGAACCTTAGCATCTCAGAACCTCAGCACCTTTAAAAAAAACCTAGTGCGAATGCTCTCCTCCGCCCTTCATCGCTGAAAGGAGATAAAAAGCTCCTTTTGTTACAATTTTAGCATTGGCTGGAACATCATTTACAAACTTAACTTCTGTAAAACCTAAATCAGTTGTTCCTGGAATTACTTCTAAAGCTTTAAAATGAATTTCCTCTTCGTGAGTTTCCTCTTTTTCGCCTTCTTTGTGATCGTGATTTTCTTCTGCATGATTTTCTTCTTGAATAAAAACGTAGAATTTATCAGCATTTTTGACAACTGCATCTTTCGGTAATGCTGGAACCGTGGCATTTACAATATTGATATTGGCCGAAACGTACATTCCTGGAATCAAGCCTTTTGCGTCAGCAGGATCGATTTTGGCATGAACCGCAACGGTTTTACTTTCGTTAGAAAAAGATTTATTGATTCCGAAAATTTTTCCTTTAATTGATTTATTGGACTGATTCGTTAATACAAAATCAATGACCTGACCAATCGAAATCGAACCTAAATCTTTCTCGTATACATTCAAATCCAAATGCATCTGACTGTTGTCAACGACTTCAAAAAGCGAAACTCCAGTATTGGCAAAAGCGCCTTTCGCAATATTGATTTTACCGACATAACCATTTATCGGCGAAACAATGGGCACAACCGAAGTCGTTCCTTTTGTATTGACATGCAAAGCATCTAATTTGTTTTTTGCAGCTTGCGCACGAGCTCTCTCAGCTGCCAATTTGGCTTTGACTTCCTGAAAAGTCTTTCTCGGATTCACATTTTCTTCGCTTAAAGTCTTCTGGCGATTGTATTCTAATTGCAAATATTCCACATTCGCAATAGCAGACTGGTAATCTTCCTGCATTCCGATAACTTCCAGATTTTGAATGGTTGCCAAAACTTTTCCCTTGTTTACGAATGTTCCTTCCAAAACAAGAATATCTTTTACAGTCCCGCCAATTAAAGTCGAAACCTCAGCAGAATTTTGTGGAGGAACTGTTGTATAGCCATTTGCTTTTATAACTTTATTCAGGTTTCGGTCTTCAACAATGCCCGTTTCAATGCCGACTGTTTTGTATTGCGAAACCGTCAGCGCCACTTCTGTCGATTCCTTTTCTTCTTCCTGCGGTTCTTCGGTTTTCTTTTCTGTACAACTTTGAAAGGTAACCGCAAAGAGCGCTAAGATTACGCAAAGCACGCTAAGTTTAATTTCCTTGCGTTCATTGCGCTTTTCCCTTGCGTTCTTTGCGTTTAAATTACTAGTACTAGATATATTTTTCATTTTTTAATTGCTTTTAATAGTTGGAAATTGAAGTTCAATAGCACTTTGATTGTAGCTGTGCGTGGCCTCTGCAAATTGTTTTTTAATGTCAATGGCCTGATTTAAAAAGCTGATGTACGACCAATAACTCATATCGCCGTTGGCATAACTTTTCTGCGCAGTTTCAATAATTTGATTGGCATATAACAATCCTTCATTTTGGAAATAGGCTAAGTTTTTCTGTTGTTTTTGAAAGTTGTTTTGCAATTCTTCTCTTTGCAAATTCAAAATCATTTTGTTTTTATCTAAAGCCAATTGCGACTGCGAAATACTTATTTCAGCTGCTTTTGCTTTCGTTGTATTTACACCTCCAAACAACGGAATCTGCAATCCTGCGGTAAAACCTTGAAATAAAGATTCGGTATTTATCGTCTGTGCAAAATAACCTAAACCAACTTTTGGCGTGCGTAAAGCTTTAAATGTTCCCGCTTCTTTTTGATAAACCGAAATTTGCTGCTGGTAAAAATCGGTTATTAAAGTTTCGGCTTTTATATTGTTCTGATTTTCTGTAAAAGTGTACTGCAAAGCGGTATTTTGATCCGGAACAATGTTTTCATCTGTTTGAATAAAAAACTGCAATTGCCTCTGATAAATAACCAAATCGTATTCTAATTGTGCCTTCTGAGTTTCGATCTCTTTTACTTTGGCTTTGGCACTGATTACTTCTATATTTCCGCTTTCTCCTGTTTTAAAACGCAGTTCAGCATTCTTTAGGAATTTCGTATAAATTTCATTCAATTCTGAATTGAGTTTCTGAATCGAAACACCGTACAAATATTGATAATAGGCCAACGTTACCGCTTTTTCGATTTCATACGAAGACAATGCTTTTCGTTTTTCGGCTAATTTTGCGAGTTCTTCCTGCAATTGTCTATTGGCTTTTGTAATGTTTCCTAACGGAAAAAACTGCTGTAACGAAACATTATGATCATAATCGGCACTATTGAACTGACCTCCTTGATACTGCACTTGCAACGGATCGGGCTGAAAAGCGGCTTTTTTGAGAACAGTTTGTTTTTCGATTTCTTTATCGGCTATTTTTAAGTCGATGTTGTTGGATTTTGCTAATTCTATTGCTTTTTCTAAGGTAATTGATTGTTGGGCAAATGATGCTGTTCCTGCCAATAGGAATGTGCTTAACCGCAAAGTTCGCAAGGTTTTTTTCGCAAAGTTCGCAAAGGATTTATACTGTATTTTATATTTTGAATTCATTATTTTTCTTTTAAATTTCTTAGCGTTCTTCGCGTAAATCTTTGCGCTCTTTGCGGTTAAATCTTTCCAGTAATAAATACAAAATCGGCAAAACGATTAAAGTCAATAAAGTCGCTGAGATTAATCCGCCGATTACTACAGTTGCTAATGGTTTCTGGACTTCTGCACCACCGCTTGTGGATAAAGCCATTGGTAAAAATCCTAATGAAGCTACGGCAGCCGTCATCAAAACTGGTCGTAAACGTGTTTTGGTGCCGATAATGACACGCTGAAACGCATCTGCGATTCCTTCTGCTTTTAATTGATTGAAATACGAAATCAATACAATCCCGTTTAAAACTGCAATTCCGAATAAGGCGATAAAACCAATTCCGGCAGAAATACTAAACGGCATTCCTCTCAGCGAAAGCGCAAAAACACCACCGATCGCCGATAATGGAATTGCCGTAAAAATTAACAACGCTTGTTTGACGCTTTTGAAAGTGAAATACAGCAAAACTAAAATTAGTCCCAAAGCAATTGGCAACGCAACTGAAAGTCTTTTTGAAGCTTCAATCAAATTTTCAAATTGTCCGCCATACGTTACGTAGTAGCCCGCAGGAAGTTTGAAACTTTTATCGAGTTTCTGCTGAATTTCTTCTACAACACTTTTAATATCTCTTCCGCGAACATTTAAGCCTACGGTGATTCTTCGTTTTCCGTCTTCACGGATGACCTGCACTGGACCTTGCTCATAATCAACAGAAGCAACTTGAGAAAGCGGAACTTGCTGGCCATTCGGAAGTGGAATAAACAAATTGCTTACATCCGTAATATCTCCGCGATTGTTTTCGTCCATTCTTACGACAACATCAAATCTTTTGCTTTCGTCATAAATCTTTCCAGCCACTTCTCCGGCGAAAGACGACCGAATAATCTGGTTGATATCAGAAATATTTAATCCATAAAGGGCGATTTTATCGTAATCGTATTTGATTGTAATTTGCGGTAATCCCCTTACTTTATCCGCTTTTAAATCTCCGATTCCTTCAATTCCTTTTATTTTCGAAATCAATTCGGTTGCTTTGGTATCTAGAATTTCTAAATCATCACCAAAGATTTTGATGGCAATATCCGATCGGCTTCCTGTCATTAATTCGTTAAAACGCATCTGAATGGGCTGTGAAATTTCAATATTCGCTCCCGGAATAATTTCCATTTCCTTTTTCATGGCGTTGGCGATTTCTTCCCAATTACGATATTTGCCCCTCCACTGTTTTTTGTCTTTTAAAACAATAATCAGATCCCCGCTTTCAATCGGCATTGGATCGGTCGGAATTTCACCGCTTCCTATTTTGGTTACAATGGTTTGAATTTCAGGAAATTTAGCTTTGAGAATCTGTTCGTATTTTGTCGTCGTTTCCACCATTTGCGTAAGCGAACTTCCTGTCATAATTGTCGCATTGATTGCCAAATCACCTTCTTCGATTGTCGGGATAAATTCACCTCCCATATTTTGGAAAATGATAAACGCTACAGCGAATAATCCAACAGCGATAGAAAGCACCACTTTCTTAAATTCCAAAGCTTTTTTCAATAATGGAGTGTAACGGCTTTCTAGCCAAGCAATCATGCGGTCGCTGAAATTTTCTTTATGTTCTGTTTTTTTTGAAAGGAACAAAGCGCTCATCATCGGAATATAGGTCAGCGAAAGAATAAAGGCTCCAATAATGGCAAAACCAACCGTCATCGCCATTGGTTTGAACATTTTTCCTTCGGTTCCAATTAAAGCTAGAATCGGCAGATATACAATTAGAATGATAATTTCGCCAAAAGCCGCACTATTTCTGATTTTTGAAGCCGAATTGTAAACCTCAGCATCCATTTCTTCCTGCGTCAATTCTTTTTTGTTTTTGAATTTCTGCAAATGATGCATCGTGGCTTCGACAATAATGACGGCACCATCGACAATAATTCCGAAATCTATGGCACCTAGACTCATTAAATTGCCGCTTACGCCAAAGGCATTCATCAGAATCACAGCAAACAGCATGGCTAACGGAATAACCGAAGCGACAATTAGCCCCGCACGAAGATTTCCTAAAAACAAAATCAGGACAAAAATCACGATTAAAGCGCCTTCTAATAAATTCTTAGCCACGGTTTTAATTGAATTATCAACGAGTTTTCCTCTATCAATAAAAGCTTCGGCAACAACTCCTTCTGGGAGACTTTTGTTAATCTGAGCCATTTTTTCGTGTACGCGATTCACAACAGCGCTGGAATTTTCTCCTTTCAGCATCAAAACCATTCCCGAAACGATTTCTCCTTTTCCATCTTTTGTAGAAGCTCCGTAACGCAACGCTACGCCTTCGCGAACCTGCGCCACGTTACGTACCAGAACGGGAGAACCATTTCGGTTTTTTACAACGACATTTTCAAGGTCTTTGATTCCTTTTGCCATTCCGACACCACGAATAAAATAGGTGTATTGATCTTTTTCAATATAAGCGCCTCCCGTATTTTGATTGTTTTTGGCTAAAGCATCAAAAATTTCGGTAATCGTAACGCCCAAACTATTGAGCATATTTGGATTTACGGCAATTTCGAATTGTTTTAATTTTCCGCCCCAGGCACTCACTTCGGCAACGCCTTTAATTCCCTGCAATTGCGGAATGATAATCCAATCTTGAATGGTACGAAGTTCGATCGCGCTGTATTTGTTTTCGTAACCTTTTTTGGCGTAGACATCATACTGGTAAATTTCTCCTAAACCTGTAGAAATCGGGGCTAATTCGGGAGAATTTACATAATCTGGAATGTTCTCTTCTGCTTCTTTTAAGCGCTGGAAAATCTGCTCGCGAGCCCAGTAAATATCTATATCATCTTCAAAAACAACGGTTACAACCGATAATCCGAAACGGGAAATACTGCGGAGCTCAATAATATTTGGAACTGTTTTTACCGCTCTTTCTAATGGATACGTAATTAATTGTTCGACTTCCTGACTTGCCAATGTTGGAGCGGTCGTAATAATCTGAACCTGATTATTGGTGACATCAGGCAAGGCATCCAACGGTAAATTTTTAAGCGAATAGCTTCCCCAAGCAATAAGCAAAAGGGTAAATAATAGTATGACGAATTTGTTCCGTATACTAAACTGAATGATTTTATCTAACATTTGAATAAATAATGACGTGAGAAATTAGACAATATTTGTCTGTAAACATGTGGAAAGCCCACAACTCTCTCGCCCGTTTCGACTTTATCGAACAGGCACAATCATTATGCTATCTGAGGGGGTTGCCAAATACTTCCGTAGAAATTGGAAATAAAAACAGAATTATAATTGGGTAAAGAAATTGAAATTTGACAGTACGTTTTAGGAAATTCGAAACTTAAAGGCGTTTGATAACTTAAAACTTGCGCTCCACAGCAATTGCACGCACAAAATGGAGAACATAAATCGTTGTCTTTATCGTGTGAATGATTATCTTCTGAAGCAAACTGAGCCGTTTTATGCATAGCGCTGTTTACTTCCATATCTGCACATGGCATATTAGAGAGTGCCATTAGGTAAATTGATAATATGACTGTAAACCATTTCACGGTATAAAAGTACAATTTATTTTCAATTTTTCAATTGCATTGACACTCAAAACCTTAAAAAGAACGCATTTCATAACACGCTGAAAATTATGACAATAGTTTTTCATTTTCTTTAAAAATTTTGTCGGACGTAAGAAAATTTCGTTAACTTTAACAATAATTAACAATTCTTTAAGCGCTTTACTTTAACCCTAACAAAACATTTTCTATACGCCAAAAAAAATAACAGAGATTTCTTTACGCACATTAGTATAATTTATTTTTCGCAGTTTAATTAATTAATTTTAAATACTCTAATCAATGAAATGTAAGACACTAATATCAGCCTCTTTATTATTTTTCAGCATACAGATTTTCGGACAGGTTTATACCGATAAAATTGTAGGAGAAAAAAATCAAACTTTAAAAGACAGTCTTAAAACAGAAGAATACCCATACGCCCTTCCTATTTGGGGTGAAAAGGTAGCTCAGAAAGGTTACAAACTCCCTTATTCTGCAGGTGTATCTTTAAATTGGTTCTGGCAGGAATCTGAAATTATCATCAACAATTTACAGATAGGATTTAATCACGGTCCACAGTACAATCTGGACGAAATTGTTCGATTTGACAAATCATCAGTAGAGGCTAGTGCCCTAACCATTCGTCCTGATATTTGGCTTCTTCCCTTTTTAAATATTTACGGGATTTTTGGAAAAGCAAATACATCTACAAAAATTAATGCCGGAATCTGGATTCCTGATGCCGACAATAACTGGTCGCAAATTACGACTTTCAGCACAAGAGCCAATTTTAATGCTACAACATTTGGTCTTGGTATGACTCCTACAATTGGTATTGGCGGAGGCTGGCTGGCTCTTGATATGAATATGGCTTGGACGGATATCAGTTCGCTTGATAAACCTGCGTTTTCTTATGTATTTGGACCAAGACTCGGAAAAACATTTAAATTTAATAAGCCAGATCAAAACGTAGCGATTTGGGTCGGCGGATTTAGAGTACACATTTCTGGCGATACCAACGGTGATCTCCCTTTATCTGACTTTATTAACTTAGATAATGCACAGCAAAAAGTAGATGATGGTCTTGCTAAAGTAGCAGAAAACCAGACAAAAGTAGATAATTGGTGGGATAGCTTAACGCCAGTGGAACAAAAAAATCCTGCAAACGTTGCAAAACATAATACCGCGAACAGGGCTTTAGAAAGCGCGGGCAATATTCTTGGCACATTAGATGGGGCATTGAGTACAGCGGGAAGTTCTTCTGTACAATATTCTCTTCAAAAAAGACCAAAAGACATGTGGAACTTTATTATTGGATCTCAATATCAATTCAACAAACACTTAATGTTTCGCGCAGAATGTGGTTTCTTAGGCAGCCGTACTCAGGTTTTGGGCAGTCTTCAATATCGTTTTGGACTTTAATTCCTAATTTCCATGAAAAAAGGTTTTTTAATCTTTATCACTTTCTTTTGCATTTCGACGGTGCAGTCACAAGTTTTGATTTCTTTGATATTTGGAGATAAACTCAACTCGGAATTTTTGGAATTTGGTTTGGAAGGCGGTGTGAATTTTTCAACCATTTCAAATATGGGGTCTTCGGCCACAAATCCGGGTTTTAATCTTGGTTTTTATTTCGATTTAAAGTCAAGAAAAAATCCAGCTTGGATGATTAATACGGGAGTTATTGTGAAATCGCCTATGGGAGCACAGGATATTCCGGTGTATTCTTTAAACGATGAAAATTTGGACAACACTTTTGCCGGCGGAAGCGTGAATCGTGAAATTCGTTATTTTAATGTTCCAATTTTGATTAAATATCAATTTAAAAACAATATTTACGTTAAAGCTGGACCGCAATTTGGTTTGCTTGCCAAAGCTTTTGACGAGTTTAAGAAGGAAATAAATAATGACGATGTACTTTACAAGAAAAAGATTCGAGATCAGATTCATGTTATTGATGCCGGACTTGCAATTGGAACCGGCTATCATTTTAATGTTGGAAATGGCCTAAATTTTACCATTCAATATTACTACGGATTGGTAACTGTAATGAAAGGTGATGGTCCAAATAATCAGTACAACAGATCGTGGTACGTTACTGCCGGAATCCCAATTGGTAAAGGAAAAGCAGCAAAACGAAGAGCCGCGCAAGAAGCCGAATTTAATAAAGTAATTGTTCCAGAAGACGAGAAGAATTAGAGGGATTGAAGATTTTAGATTTTAGATTGAAGATTTTAGATTGAAGATTAACGATTTTGATTTTTGATTTCTTCCATCTGAAATCAAAAATCGTTAATCAAAAATCAGCAATATTAATATCTTTTATGAATTGAAGAATTTCATCTGTTTTTAAAATAAAATCGGGAGTGGTATTCAAAATGGCATTATTGGGCATGAAAGGCATGTCTGCAGAAAGCGGATTTTGCACTACACTTATGCCGCCAGCTGCTTGAATAGCCCTTAATCCGATTGTTCCGTCTGAATTGGAACCCGAAAGTAAAATTCCGATCAAATGATTGCCATATATTTCTGCAGCAGATTCAAAAGAGACGTCTATACTGGGTCTGCTGTAGTTTATTTTTTCTGAAGTGTCTAAAGACAACGTGTGGTTTTTTTCAAATAATAAATGATAATTTGAAGGCGCTACATAGATAAATCCTGCTTTCAGTTTTACTTTGTCTTCTACTTCTTTTACTGTAATTTTCGATTTTAAAGCAATTAAATCTTCTAAGGTTTGCTCGTCTGAGTTTTTTCTGTGTACTACAATAATAATGGCAAATGAAACAGGCTGTTCTAAAAAAGGCAAAATTTGCAATAATGCCTGTAAACTCCCTGCCGAACCGCCAATTATAACTGCTTTACAATTTGTTATTCTTTTATTTTTCTCCATATTTTCTCTTTAGCAAATTGTTTGTATTTGGTTTGAGATATAGAATATTTTATAGTTTCTTTTGTTCCGAGAGCCAAAAATCCGAGTACAGCCAAGCTGTCATCAAATAAATTTACCACTCTTTTTTGCAGATTATTATCAAAATAAATTAAAACATTTCGGCACAAAATGAGATCAAACTCGTTAAATGAAGTGTCTGATACCAAATTGTGCTGCGAGAAAACCATTTTTTCTGAAAGATTTTCGTTAAATTTTGCAAAGCCATAATTTGCAATATAATAATCTGAAAAATCCAGCTGTCCGCCTGCGTCACGGTAATTATCTGCATAATCTTTTATCATTCGCAACGGAAAAATACCGCTTTTAGCTGTTTCCAAAACCGAGGCATTGATATCTGTGGCGTACAATATCGATTTGTGCAGCAATCCTTCTTCTTTCAGCATAATAGCCATCGAATACACTTCTTCTCCCGTAGAACAACCTGCGTGCCAAATACGGATAAAAGGTTTGGTTCCCAACAAGGGAAGTATTTCTTTTCTTAAAGTCATATAAAATGACGGATCGCGAAACATCTCGGTTACATTCACCGTAATTTCATCGATCATTCTCTTGCAATATTCTGGATCGGTACGGACTTTAGATAAAAATTCATGAAAATGCTTAAATCCATCTAAATAAAAAACCCGGCTTACTCGTCGTTTAAGTGAAGCTCTGGAATAACTTCCAAAATCAAAACCATAATATTCGTAAACATCATTTATAAGAGTTTCTAATTCAATATCTTCAATCATAATTCATTTAAATTTCTTCTAAAATCTGAAGTAATTTATCCACATCTACTGGTTTTGAGATGTAAGCATCTGCTCCAGCTTCTATACATTTTTCTCTATCTCCCGCCATCGCCTGTGCCGTTACGGCAACCACCAATGTAGATGCTTGCGAAGGAATTTCTTTTATAAGCGGAATTGCCTCATAACCATCCATTTCTGGCATCATCATATCAATTAAAACTACATCTATCGATGCGTCGTCTTTTAATATTTTTAAAGCTTCTTCGGCACTTAAACAAGATATACAATCATATGATTTTGCTTTTAAAGTATTCACCAAAGCAAAAATATTCCTAGAATCATCATCTACAATCAACACGCGTTTCTTTCCCATTATAGCATTTTAAAGATTAGATTTTATCGTACAGCCACACTCGCAGTAACGATAATAGTTGGTCAACATCCACAGGTTTTGTGATATAATCTGAGGCTCCAGCCTTGATACATTTTTCCCTGTCTCCTGTCATCGCTTTGGCTGTAACCGCGATTACAGCTAAGTTAAGGAATTTAGGGTTACTTCTTATCTTTTCTGCAGTTTCATAACCGTCCATATTTGGCATCATCATATCTAACAGTACCACGTCTGTATCGGGATTTTCATCTAAAATCTTAATTGCTTCTTTCCCGTCAAAAGCCGTAATTACAGTCATTTTGAAGGCTTCTAAAGCTTTTGAAAGCGAATATATATTTCGTACATCATCGTCTACAATTAATACCTTTTTCTCAAACAAAATATTATTTAGCGAATTCAGTTTTTTGTGGTTCTCTTTTGTATTTCCCTCTTTCTTCTCTTCAACTAAATGAAGGAAAAGCGAAACCTCATCGAGCATTCTCTGGTACGAATGTGCCGTTTTTACAATAATAGAATCGGCATATTTTCTAATTTTCAGTTCTTCATTTATAGATAAACTTTTTCCTGTAAAGACAATTACAGGCAGATTTTCTAATCCTGGGCTTTTCTTAACGCCGTCCAGAATTTCGTAAGCTTGTTTATCTGGAATTCCCATATCCAAAATTACGCAGTCTACTTCTTCTTTGCCTAAAGCTGATAAACCTGCTGAAACTTCGCTCTTAATTTCCGAATTAATATTGTACGTTTCTAAGAAATAAGACAATGCTTTCGCATGTTTCGGATTGTCTTCGATAATTAAAACTTTCTGCGATTCTTTGTTGATTATATGCTCAATACGCATAAAAACTTCTGGAATTTTGTCAAAAGCAACTGGTTTGTCTAAGAAATCTACGGCTCCTTTTAACAAACTTTCTTGTTTCAATTTGTGCGATGACATGATGTGCACCGAAATATGTTTGGTTTGAGAATGATTTTTCAATTCTTCTAAAACCTGCCAGCCGCTCTTAATTGGCAATTCGATATCCAATAAAATTCCGACTGGTTTATAGATTAAAGCAAAATTCAAAGCATAATCTCCTCTTACAGCAACTACTCCTTTATAGCCTTTTTTCTGTGTAAAAGCCAGCAATGACTTTGCAAAATTGATATCGTCTTCTACAATCAGGATTACTTTATCGCCTTCCTGAATTGAATCTCTGTCGTCTTCAATTTCTGCTGGCACAACTTCGCTGATGTATTTTGGTGCGTTTTCTGTTTCTTCCTCTTCTTGCACAAAAATCTCTTCCTCTTCATTTTTGCTAACCGAAACTTTATTCATCGCAATTCCTAAAACTGGCAAACATAGCGTAAACGTACTTCCTTCATTTACTTTACTATGCAAGACGATTTCTCCACGAAGCAATTTTGCCAATTCACGGCTGATTGAAAGTCCTAAACCTGTTCCTCCGTATTTACGTTTTGTTGAACCATCGGCTTGCTGGAAAGCTTCAAAAATTAATGGCTGTTTTTCTAACGGAATTCCGATTCCGGTATCTTTTACAATAAAACAGATAATTTTGTCGTCGTCGCTGCTAACTCTAATTTCAAGACTTACAGTTCCTTTTTCTGTAAATTTTATGGCATTAGAAATCAGGTTTTTCAAAATTTGTTCCAAACGCATTTTATCTGTTTTGATAACGATTGGCGCATCTTTGGTAATAATTTCAAAATTGATGTTTTTTTCTTTTGCAACCAGATAAAACAAATTGTAAAGCGTTTCTGTTATTTCTTTTGTCGAAACATCTAAGAACTCCAAGTCCATTTTACCTGCTTCAATTTTAGATAAATCCAAAATTTCATCAATTAATCCCAACAAACTGTTTCCTGAACTCTGAATTACTTTTGCAAATTCAATTTCTTCATTGTTCATTGTTTTATTATTGTTTTCAGAAAGCAGACGGCTCAATAATAAAATCGAGTTCAGCGGTGTTCTAAGTTCGTGCGACATATTCGCCAAAAACTCTGATTTGTAACGCGTTGTAAGTTCTAAAGCTTCTGATTTTTTCTGAATTTCTGTATTTTTTTCTTCTAATAAAACACTTCTTTCCGATAATTCTTCATTCGTTTGCTCCAATTCTTCCTGCTGTACGCGAAGTTCTTCTTCTGAAGCCTGAAGTTTTTCAGTTTGTGCCTCCAATTCCGCATTTATAGCTTCTAATTCGCTGTGCTGAATCTGCAATTCTTCTGACTGTGATTTTGTTTCTTCAAGGAGTTCCATTACTCGTTTACGATTTTGAGTCGCTTTCAGAGCAATTCCTATATTATTAGAAACCATATTTAAAAACTCCAGCTGCAGTACAGAAAAACCATAAATACTCGCTAATTCAACCGCACCTTCTACTTTGAAATCCATTAGCGGAAGCGCCACAATATGAGTTGGTTTTATTTCGCCTAAAGCGTAATTTATCTGAATATCATCTGGTGAAAGTGTTTTTAATTCCAGCATTTTTCCAGAAACAATCGCCTGACCAATCAGCCCCTCACCTTTTTTGATTCTTTCTCTGCTTTTGCTCGGAATGTAGCTGTATCCGCCAGAAATTGTTATTTCTTCTCCATCTACGACATACAAAACTCCCGCGCTGCTATTGGTGTATTGGCACAAAAATTCGATTACATCTTTGGACAATTTCTGAATTGTCTTCTCACCTAACATTCTATCATTCAAGGCTGCAACACCCGATTGAAGCCATTCTTTTTGAGATAATAATTCGAAAGAACTTTTTAAGGAATCTTTCATTTCATGAATCGAAGCTCCAAGTGCGCCCAGCGTATCTGCCTTTCTATCATCGATTTGAACATCGTAATTTCCTTTAGAAATTTGTGTGGCTATACCGCCAATAACTTGAAGTCTTTCAGCCGTTTCTTTATCTTTTTTTATTAATTCTTGCTGCAATAAAGTTCTCTCGTTATAGTCTTTCAGCACTCTGATCATAAAAACGATTGAAATAAGGAAGGCAATAAAAAACGCGATAATAATTAAAGCCAAACTATATTTTCCGTAACGTTCTGAAGTTAAGTTACGTTCGTCTAAAAGTTTTCGCTCTCTATTTTCGACATTTTTGATGATCGCTCTCATTTCGTTCATCATTTTCCTGCCTTCGTTCAGATCGAAAATCAGTGTCTCTTTGCTTAAACGTTTTTTTACAATTTGATTGTTTAAATATTTAAAGAAACCAGAACGTTTTGCGCGTAGTTCATTTAATAATTTTCTTTGCGGAGGATTGTCAGAAGTAAGTTCGTCTAGCTTTTCAAAATACTCATTTGATTTTTTTTCAGCATCATTAAATCGTTCTACAAACTGCTCGTCTCCCGTAAGCAGATAGCCTCGCATGCTAGTCTGGGCTTCGGTAATAATTGACGAACCTTCATTTAGGTTGTAAATCACATCTTGCGTGTGGTTGACCCAAAAATTACTATTTAATAGACTTTTAATACTTATAAAAGAAGCAACAGAACTAACTGTAAGGACTAGCAGTGAAACTAGCGAACTAATTAATAAATTTCTTTTAAAATTACCGTTCATAGATTTCTAATATTTCTAAATTATTTTATTCGTATTTTAAAGGAAGGACAATAATAAAACTTGCTCCTTCACCTGATTTACTTTTAGCCGTGATTAATCCGTTGTGTTTTTCTATGATTTTTTTGGCGATTGCCAGTCCAATTCCGGTTCCTTCGTAGCTTTGGCGATCGTTTAGACTTTGAAAAATAATGAAAATACGATCCAGATAAATTTCGTCAAAACCAATTCCGTTATCTTTTACAGTAATTCTGCAAAATTTACCTTCCGGAGAAGTCGGACTATCGATTGATTTTTCTAAAATAATTTCAGAAGTAACTTCAATTATTGGTTTATCCTCATTTCCAGAAAACTTCAACGCATTTCCAATTAAATTTTGGAAAACCTGACGCATCTGACTCGGAATACTATCAATTGTCGGAAGTTCGTTGGTTTTGATTGTAGCATTTTTGCGTTCAATCAGATAATCAAAATCGCCCAATACTTCCTGCAGTACAACATTTAAATCCGTTTTTTCAGGTTTTACCTGAGCCGAAAGCCTTGAATAAGCCAACAGATCGGTAATTAAAGTCTGCATTCTTTCTGCCGATTTTATGGTTCGATCGACATAATCGACTGCTTTGTCGTCTGCTTTTAAGTAAAGGTCTTTTATAATTTTAATAAAGATTTGAATTTTTCTAATAGGCTCATTTAAATCGTGCGACACAACCCAAGAAAACTGCTGTAATTCGTGGTTTCGAAGTTCTAGTTCTTCATTTTTCTGAACCAGTTCTTTTGTTCTTTCCGCAATTTTGATTTCAAGATTGTCCTGTGCTTCTTTTCTAATTTTTATTTCTTTAGAAAGCAAGTCTTTTATCGCTTTAAGTTCGTTTTGCTGTTCGTAGATTTTGATGAAAGTTTTCACCTTAAGAATCAGCAAATCAGTGTCTACGGGTTTTGTAATATATTCGACTGCACCAGTTTCATATCCTTTAAAAATGTACTTTTTTTCGGTATTGAGTGCCGAAAGAAAAATAACAGGAATGTCTTTTGTGCGGATATTACCAGATAGGATTTTTACGACCTCAAAGCCATCAAGTCCTGGCATTTGAACATCCATAATAATCAGGCAGTAATCTGTTTTGAGAATTTTTTTGAGCGCTTCTTCTCCAGATTCGGCACTGTCAACATCGATATTATGCAGTTCTAATGTCTTTTTCAGGGCAATAATATTGGCCCTTATATCGTCTACAATTAATACCATGTCGGGAAGCTAAATCGGTTGTAAATCAAAATAAATACTTTAAAATAAACATAAAATTTTTCCTTTTTTCTAACGAATCACAAAATGAGCTGTTAAAAAACACACGGAAAATCTCAAATGTATAAAAAAATAAATGCGCAGCTTTTTTATTTAAACCGTAAATAATTACAAAATTCCCATCTTTTATTATAGAATTTCATCTATCAAATGATTATTAGCTCATTAGTAATTTAGTACCATTTATACTTTTTTTATTAAATGAATGTATTTTCATACACAATTCTATCTTTTATTCTGATTGAGGCAAACAAAATTTCTTTTAAGACAAATAAAATTCTATCTGTCGGCTAATTTTAAATAGCATAAAAAGAAAGAATCATGAAAAAGAAACAAACATTTCCTGAACAGAAACAGAGTCTTCCCGGCAACGAACATATGATGACACCTGAACCTGAAATCATACGAGATAATTATGTTGGAAGCGGTAAATTATTAGGGAAAACAGCTTTTATTACTGGCGGCGACAGCGGTATCGGTCGAAGTGTTGCTGTACATTTTGCCAGAGAAGGCGCCAATATTGCAATTGTATATTTAAAAGAAGATAAAGACGCCAAAGAAACAAAAGCTATGGTTGAAAAAGAAGGCAGAGAATGTCTACTGATAAGCGGTGATTTGAAGGACGAAAAGTTCTGTCGCGCTGCTGTAAAGAAATGCCAAACTACTTTTAAAGACATCAATATTCTAGTGAATAACGCAGCCGTACATTTTCCTCAAAATGAATTTGAAAAAATTACAAATGCCCAGCTTCACAAAACTTTTGAAACTAATATTTATCCGTTTTTCTATATTACTAAAGCAGCGCTACCATTCTTAAAAGAAGGTGATGTTATCATCAATACGACTTCTGTAACTGCCTTTCGCGGAAGCGAACATTTAGCCGATTATGCGAGTACAAAAGGCGCAATCGTAAGCTTTACACGTTCGCTTTCGAGTATGCTGGCGAAAAAGAAAATAAGGGTCAATGGCGTTGCTCCTGGTCCTATCTGGACTCCATTAATCGTAGCAAGTTTCGATAAATTATCAGATTTCGGAAAAGACAACCCGATGGAAAGAGCGGGACAACCCTCAGAAGTTGCGCCTGCTTATGTTTTTCTGGCTTCAGAAGACAGCAGTTATATTACAGGACAATTTATTCATGTAAATGGCGGGGAGTTAGTGGGGTGATTTTTGAGTTGCTAAGATTCTGAGATACTAATTTTTTTTGTTTGTCATTCCGAGGAACGAGGACTCGAGCGATAGCGAACTGGCGAAGCAATCTCACGCGGGATTCGACACAGATTGAAAAATTTCCTTTGCAGAGCTTCTAGTGAGATTGCTTCGCCAGTTCGCTATCGCTCGAGTCCTCGTTCCTCGGAATGACAAACAAAACATTTAAGTCCATCAAGAAAACCTTAGAAACTTCGCCCCCTTGTCTCTTTGAAACTTAAAATAAAAAAAACTAAAAATGGATTCTATAGATATATTAGGACTTTTTGCGGGAACTTGTATTACGATTTCGACAATTCCCCAAATATTGAAGGTTTGGAAAACCAAGAAAGTAAAAGAAATTTCGCTTCGAATGTTTAGTATTCTAACATTCGGAATTGCGGTATGGATTGTTTATGGAATTTTAAAAGAAGATCTTCCGATTATTATAACCAATAGTGTTTCTTTTGTTTTAAACCTCGTCATGGTTTATTTCATTATTTACTATGAAAAAGAGTAAGTTATAAAAAGAAAAAAACAGCTCGATCAAAGCTGTTTTTTTGAAAGTGAAGAATATGGTATGCTTACTAGCTAGCTAATTTTTGGTTGTATGCTTTTAATTCCAATTGGTGTTTTCGGGTTTGTAAGTTTCGTTTTAAAAACAGTACTGGCGCTGCAATGGCAGTTAATTTCATGTGAGACAGTTTTTTAACCTCACTTAATTGTTTTACCGCAAAGTTCAAAATAGGTTCAAACGTTGTAAAATAGTTATAACTATGTTGCGCTATCTCCAATTCTAAAACTTCACGAAGAATACTTTTCATTAATACATAACGAAGTGCTCCTTGATTTGGAATTTTTTTAAGATCCTGAAATTTCTCTCCAATTTTATGGTTTTCGTCTCCTATATAAATGTAATTTCCAGAATTACTCGTAAATATTTTCTTGACTTGAGAAACAAACTCACTTTCTTTATCTTCAATTGTTGTTGGCATTCCGATTATGGAGAATTGAATGTGCTGATGACTTTGAAAATACAATACACTATTAATCGTAGACGAATTACTCATAATACCTGACTGTTGTTTTTTAAGACAATGAGTAGCCCCGTCAGAACCAAAACTATGTAAAACATTTCCTTTCTCGCAATACGCAAAAAATACAGGCGCAAAAGGATTGGATTCGATACTTAAACTAATTTCTTGATTGAAAGTCAAATCAAAATTTAGGTATGACATTTCTTTCTCAAAACGAACTCCCGAAATGCTTCCGTTTGCCCATTTTGATTTAATTTTCAATTTGTATTCATTGGCAGTAACCAATAAGTCTCCGCCAAAACTTTCTTTCAAATTATTAAAAACAGCATCAAAGCTTCCAGTATTTAAGTAAAGTTTTTTCATTATATGTTTTGGTTTTAAAAAAAAGTGGTCAGTAATTCTAACGTTGGTTGTTAACTTAATTTTGATAAGCCAAATTTCGATTATAATGTCAGTTAATTCTTTATACAATTTTGGAGAGATATTTCATAATTTTTATTTCAGAGGTTCTAAGGTTCTGAGATTCTAAGATGCTAAGGTTTATAGTTTATAGTTTATAGTTTATAGTTGATAGTTGATAGTTGATAGTTGATGGTTGATGGTTGATAGTAGGATTGTAAATTGTTTATAGCAGATAGTTTGCGGAACCTTAGCGCCTTAGAATCTCAGCACCTTAGAACCTTAAAAAAAAAGCAGCTGCCTCAAATAAATTTGAAACAACTGCTCATCAGCAAAATAAAAATACCAATCTATTTTTATTATATTATGTCAGTTCGTTGACATCTGAATTTTTAGTATAATTTTCTTCTGGAATATCTTTAAAGAATTCGGCTTCTTCTAAATCTGCCGTTGGACCATATCCTAACAAATGCGTTCCTTTACTTTTATCTGTGGTTTCAATAACATATAAAATTGACATATCATCAGGATCGCTCATTCCTTCATATCTATGATGAGCCACGATAAAAATATCTTCTGGTTTGTAAGATACTTTGGTTTCCGCATTAATTAAATGGTCATTATCAAATAAATACGTTGCGTTATAACCTTCTTCCTGATATCTTTTTATATTATCTGTTTCGTGTTTTGAATATTCTCGTTTCATAACTGTTAGCTTTATCTTTTTATTCAAATTTCCGTATAGATAAGAGATAAAATTAACTCTATTGATTTTAATCTTGCCTCATTCAAAAATCACATTTCTGAGAATATTTATTTTTATTAATTTTAATAAAGCTAAAGAATTGCTACCTTTAAAAGCAATAAGAAAATTAGCTTTATTAGAAAGACACAAAATAAAATTTTAATGAATAATAACAATTATGATTTTCTGGTAAATGCAGGAGAAATGGGTGCGCTAATTCGCGCCAAAGATTGGAGTAAAACAGCTATTGGACCTATAGATTCTTGGTCGCAATGTCTTAGGACTACTTTAGGAATTCTTCTCAATTCTAAATTCCCAATGTTCTTATTTTGGGGACCAGAACGTATTTGTTTTTACAATGATGGGTACCGTCCTACTCTTGGCAATGATGGAAAACATCCTGCTATTCTTGGAGAAAAAGCAGAAGTTGCATGGCGTGAAAACTGGGATTTAGTAAAACCATTTATAGAACAGATTTTTAATAACGGAGAAGCTACGTGGAACGAAGACCAATTGGTCCAGATTTACCGAAATGGCAAAATGGAAGATGTTTATTGGACATTTAGTTATAGTCCCGTACATGATGAAAATGGAAAAACAGCCGGCGCTCTGGTCATTTGCAATGAAACTACTAATCAGGTCATTACCCGCAAAAAGCTTGAAGAAAGCGAAAGACGTTTTAGAAATACTGTTAAACAATTACCACTCGGAATTTGTGTTTTAAAAGGAGCTGATCTAATTGTTGAAATGACCAATACAACTTATCTTCATATTATTGACAAGGAAGAAAGTGCTATTTTAAACAAACCCATTTTTGATGCTGTTCCTGAAGCTAGAGAAACAGCCTATCCTATTCTGAAAAATGTTCTGGAAACTGGAACTCCCTATTATGCTGATGAATTTGAGGTAACCTTAAATCGTTATAACAAAGAGGAATTAGCTTATTTTAATCTCGTTTTTTATCCTTTAAATGAAGAAAATGAGATCACAGGAGTTACTGTTGTCGCATACGAAGTAACAGAAGAAGTTAAAGCAAGGCATCTTTTAGCAGAAAGCGAAAAAGCTTTCCGAAATATTGTAATGGACTCTCCAATTGCGATGGCAATCTTTAGAGGAAAAGATTTTATCATCGAAATGGCTAATAAAACCTTGATGCATGATATTTGGCAAAAGGAAGAAAAAGATTGTATCGGCTTGCCTTTATTGGATGTTTTTCCAGAATTAAAAGGCCAAAAATATCCTGAGCTTTTGCAAGAAGTCTTGGTAAATGGAAAAACAATTCGCGAAAATGAATCTTTGGCGTATATCGACATTAATGGTACACTAAAAAAATTCTATCTCGATTATGAATACACAACGCTGTATGAAAAAGATGGAAAATCTTCAGGAATAATGTGCACTGTTTATGATGTTACTTCTAAAGTAAAAGCCAGAAAAAAAGTGGAAACTGCAGAAGCAAGAGCACGTTTGGCTGCTGAAATTGGAGAAATTGCCATGTGGGATTTAAATCTCAAAACAAAAAAACTAATTTACAGCGACACCATTCTTGATATTTTCGGATTTGAAAAAAACACAAAAATTCTTCATCAGGACATCCGAAACCGCATACATCCAGAAGATGAAAATATTGTTTTAGACGCTTTCGCGGAAGCATTAAAAACAGGAATTTACAAATATGAAGCTCGAATTTTAAAATTAGATAATTCAATTGCATGGGTTAAAGTCCACGGTAAAATCTTTTTTGATGAAAATAATGAACCGTCAAAAATGTTGGGAACTGTAATGGATTTTACAGGCGAAAAAGATATTCAGCACGTTTTGATGAAAAGCGAAAAGAAATTCAGACTCCTCGCCGATTCTATGCCTCAGCTTATCTGGACCAGCGATACTTTAGGAAATCTGAATTATTTTAATGAAACGATTTACAATTATTCTGGATTATCTAAAGAAGACATTGAAAAAAATGGCTGGCTGCAAATTGTGCATCCAGACGACCGCGAAGAAAACGTCAAACTTTGGATGGAATCTGTTAAAACAGGACATGATTTTCTGTTCATCCACCGTTTTAAACGTTATGACGGAGAATACCGATGGCAGCTCAGCCGAGCAATTGCACAGCTAGATGAATCTGGAAAGGTGCAAATGTGGGTCGGAACCAGCACTGATATCGAAGAACAAAAGAACTTTACCAATCAGCTGGAAGATCAAATTATAGAACGTACAACACAGCTGGAACTCAAAAACAGAGATTTGGTCAACATGAATATAGAGCTGCAGTCGTTTGCTTATATCTCAAGTCATGATTTGCAGGAACCGTTAAGAAAAATTCAGACTTTTGCTAGCCGATTGGCCGATTTAGACGAGCAGAATATTTCGGCGAATGCTAAATCTTATTTAAATAGAATAGAATATTCTGCGAAGAAAATGCAGAATCTAATTCAGGATTTATTGACGTATTCTCGTGCCAATTCTGCCGATCGTGTTTTTACATTGGTTAAGATAGATGAAATTGCAGAAGAAGTAATAAGTGATTTCTCGGATCGAATTGAAGAGAAACATGCCATCGTAGAATATCACGATTTGGGAGAAGCTACTCTCATTCAATTTCAGTTTAGACAAATGCTGCATAATCTGGTAGAAAATGCTTTGAAGTTTTCTCATCCAGGTGTACCTCCAATCGTGAAAATTTCAGTTACGAAAGTGCAGGGAAAATCGCTTCCTAATGCAGAATTTAAAGATAAAATGTACCTTCATCTTCAAGTCTCGGATAACGGAATTGGTTTTGAATTGGCTTATAAAGACAAAATCTTTGAAGTTTTTCAGCGATTAAATACTGAAAATGAATACAAAGGAACTGGAATTGGTCTTGCTATTGTGAAAAAAATCGTTGAAAACCACAAAGGTTTCATCATGGTTTCTAGCGAAAAAGGAAAAGGATCTGTATTTAATATTTACATTCCGGATTTGTCTAAAATCAATATTTAAACACAAAATTAGATTGGGTGGGAATAAATTTTTTCCAGTCAATTTGCATGGCGTGTTCTATTGCTTTTATAATGTCATTCATTAAAACTGGTTTGGTAATAAAACAGTTAGCTCCGAGATTACGGCATTTTTCAATAATACCAAGTTCACTAGAAGTGGAATAAATTACAACTGGAATGTCTTTTTGGTAATCTGAATTTCGAAGTTCTTCTAAAACGTCAAATCCGTTTTTACCTGGCATATTTAGGTCTAAGAAAACGACGTAAGGAGTGTCAGGCGGATCTAAAATTGCATTTAATAATTTTTCTCCTCCAGAATAGGTTTGAAGTTTAATGTTCTGCGGTATAGATTCTACAGCATCTGCAAAAATACATAAATCATCTTCATCATCATCTGTATAGAATATTGTAAAATCTGTCATAGTACTTTCGGGCTTAGAATTAAATCTTTCAAATATAGCGCAATTTTATCTAATAATCAGATTTTAAACTAATTTCTTACAAAATAAGCAAATTGAAATCTCATAATTTCTTAGTTGAATTATATAATCAAATAAAGAATAAAAATAGCCAACTTTACTAATAGCTTATTTAAGACAATTAAAATCTTATTTGTCAAAAAATTAAACATAAAAACAACTAAAAAAATATAAGTTATGGGCGATCATAAAGACCTTACAGATGAATTTGCAGTAGATAAAATAAAAGACTTAGCTGCACATATCGAAACGTGCATGTTCTGTACGTATAACGACCAATATAGAATACATTCGAGACCGATGTCTGTTCAGAAAATTGATGATTTAGGACAGCTTTGGTTCTTATCGGACAGAAATAGTGGCCAGAATGCTGAAATTACTCAAAACCCGATGGTAGAAATTTTCTTTGCAGAACCGCATGATAAGTTTTTAACGCTTCACGGTACCGCAAAAATTTTGTACAACCGAGAAATTATTGAAGAATTATGGAATCCTACAGTAAAAATCTGGATGCAAGGCGGAGTGGATGATCCGAATTTGAGTGCCATCAAATTTGTTCCGGAAGATGGTTATTATTGGAATAACAAAAACGGAAAAATGGTTGCTATTGCTAAAATGACAGCAGCTTTGATAACAGGAAAAACAATGGATGACGGAATTGAAGGAAGCTTGAAATTGTAGTTTTTTTAACCTATTTTTTTTAACCGCAAGGGCGCAAAGGTTGCGCAAAGTTCGCTAAGATTTATCTTTCTTGCTTTGCGTTAAATTTTTACTCTTTGCGGTTATTTTTTTTCTGTTGCGTATAATTTTTTATTTCTCGCAGATTTTGCAGATTTAAACAGATTTTTTTTAATCTGCTTAAATCTTTGAGCATTGTAGAAATCTGCATGATCTGCCAAATCTGCGAGAAACAAAAAAAAACTAAACACAAAGAGATTTAAAATCTTTGCTGACTCTTTTTTACGTCTGGATTAAGTTTTTAGAATTAAAATCTTAGCGTGCTCTGCGTTAAAAAACACACAAGAAAAAAACTTTAAACAGCCATTCTCTTCAACTCCAAAGCATTTAGAATGCCCGCTTCGCTTGCTGTATTATTAAAATAGATAAATCCTTTTTTAGAACGAATCTGGCGATGTACCTGCTGTAATTCTTCTGTAGAATAACTGGAATGAAACAATTTCGGAATTCCGTGGAAACGCATATAAAGTATTGGAAAATCTTTGAAAATTGTTTGAGGAAGATTCGGATAACTTACACTGCAAAACGTAATTTTGTTTTCTTTAAATGCACTCCAAACCTCATCGTTCCACCAGCTCTCGTGGCGAAACTCAATTACATTTTTAAAATCATAATTCAAAATTCCAATTATAGCGTGTAATTTCTCTTTGCTAAAAGCATAACTAGGCGGAAATTGAAACAAAACTGCAGCAAGTTTCTCTTTCATTCCTTCTTTACAAACGTTGTAGAATTCATCTAAACGGCTTTCGCAGTCAATCAGTTTTTTAGTATGAGTAATTTCTTTCGGCACTTTAACCGAAAACGTAAAAAAATCTGGCGTTTTATTATACCAATTTTGGAAAATACGAACAGTTGGAAATTTATAAAAACTGCCATTAAATTCATATGTGTCAAAATGCTGGCAATAAAACTCAAACCACTTCTTGGATGGAAGATTTTGAGGATAAAAAATTGTCTTCCAAAAACTGTTATAAAAGCTGGAACAACCTATGGTTACTTGGTTTTTCATATGTATAATTGTTGGCAGTTAGTGCAGAAAAAGCTTCTGCGTTTTCGTCCTCCAGTCTGTTTTTTCTCAAATGGCAGATTGCATCTTAAGCAAACGCGTTTTGTGTAGGCTTCCCAGTGTTTTTTGAGTTCAAATTTCTTTTTCCAATATAAAAATTCAAAGCTGTAAATGGAGCATTCTGCAATAAGCTGACTTTTTACATGAGTCGGAATTTTTTCTACAATTGATTCTGGATGAACATAACAGCGGTACAAAACTTCATTTTTTATGATATTACCGACTCCAGAAAAAATATCCTGATCTAAAATCACATCGCAAATCATTTTCTCAGGCATTTTTTCTATACTTTCCTGTGCTTTCTTCGGATTCCAATTTTCATTCATGACATCAACACTCCAATCGTAATAAGAATTAATGTCACCTTCTAAAATCTTAACCGAGCAGGTATAAAAATTAATTTCGCCGTTTTCAAAAACTAAACTTAGTCTCGGCGTAGAAACTTTCCGCTCATTTACTCGGTAAGTCCCAAACATGAGCATGTGAATTTTTACGGTAAACGAATCAAAACAGATCAAAAAATGTTTCCCCCATGTTTTAAAAGCAAGAATGGTTTTATCTTTTAGATGAGAAATATCAATACTAGTGTTTCCAGACACAGAAATTATTTTCTGTCCGGTAAATTGCTGCACCTCTTCTTTTAAGATTACTATAGACGGACCTTCTGGCATATACTAAAATTTTATATAAACTAAAAAAGTGCAGTCCGAAAACTGCACTTTTGTTATTTTCTCTGTGCTTTATTCTTCAATTTCGGCCGCTTCAAGATTTACTGCATTTACAGCAACTTCTGTAAGCGTTTTATCAGCACCTTTTTCTTCGTCAAGCGTTTGTTCTAGTAAAGTTGCCGCTTCAGGCAGACCAAGCGTTTCTGCAAACTGCCTCAAGGTACCGTAAGTAGCAATTTCGTAATGCTCAATTTTTTGGCTTGCAGCAATGATTCCTGCGTCACGCACAACCCCAATTTCTGTTTCTTCTAGCATTCCTTTGGCTTCTTCGATCAAACCTTCCATTGCATCGCATTTTTTGGCTGTTGCTTTTTTACCCACAATTTTAAAAACTTCTTCTAAACGGGTAATTTGTTCTTCTGTTTCAGTTAAATGGTTTTCAATAGCATCTTTTAATTCAACAGAAGAAGCATTTCTAACCATTATAGGCAAGGCTTTAGCAAGCGCTTTTTCTGCCCAATAAATATCTTTTAATCCGTCTTCAAACAATTCTGTTAGTCCTGAAGCTGCGCTCGATTTTGGTTTAGTTACTCCTCTTGGTGTGGTTTCTTTTGCAGTAGTTGCTTTTTTACTATCTGTAGTTTTCATGGTAAATAATTTTAATATTAATATGATATAAAATTACTCACTGAATTTCTGGAGCGGTTATATGATTTCGAATTAAAATTCTATTCTAAACATCTGTTAATTATACAATTACACTTCATAATTCTATAAGTAATTTCTTCTATCTTACCGCTAGCTTTGTAAGTACTAATTATAAAAACTATATGTCATGATTACTATCGATAAAAAAAATAGCAGTGATAGAGATTTGAAAAACCACTTTTCTAACGATCGAAATTTAGGCGAAGACCTTAAAGATGATATTAAAAAGCCTGACAACGACAACAGCGTAATAGCAGAAAGAGGCTATATGGTTCGAAATGGCTCTAATCCGAATGGGATAAATCCAGATCAGGATGATTTAAGCGATGACGATTTGGATGATTTGAATGACGATTTTCATACTGATCGAGATCTAGAAGACAATAACGATGATATCTATGAAGTCGAATTGGAAGACGATAATTATGCCGAAGAAAATGACGAATTTGATAATCCGTCAGATCTAAAAGAAGACGAATACGACTTCAACGAAACAGAAGATGCCTTGGAAGAGATTGATGACGAAGATGATGATGAAGATGAGTACGAGAGCGATGATGATGAAGATGAAGACGACGACGATTTTATCGAAGAAGATATTGATGAAGAAGACAATGGTTATGTAGAAGATGATGTCCAGGAAGATAACGATGACGAAGAATATCCAGAAAACGATCCTCGCCGATTCTAATCTCATATAACAGAAAATTAAAAAACCGTCCCGTTAATAACGTGGACGGTTTTTTTTGAGTCTAAAATTTAACTACTTAATCTCCAATAATTTTCAATACTGGATATCGTCTTACAGGCCAGCGTTTGGCTTATCAACATGTCTTTTATCTTCATAAAGCATCCTGACAAGCAACACTTTGTATCCATGGCTTGTAATATTTTGTTTATTTAAACCACAAAACGACACATTATCAAAGGAAATGTGTCGTTTTAATTGTTCTATAATTTACTATTCTTCTTATACTCTCGATCTTCCGCTGATTAACGAAATAACGAATAGAACTAAAAATATAAAGAATAAAATTTTAGCGATACTTGCGGCTCCAGCAGCGATTCCACCGAAACCAAATATTCCTGCCACTATGGCTAGAATAATAAAAGTGACTGTCCAACGTAACATAATAATAGTTTTTTAGTTAATACTGATTTTGTTTGCATTCAATTTTTAAAGCTTTTGGAGAGATGCAGTAACTCTTTTATGAACAAGGCGTTGACTCTAAATTGATTTCATAATTCTGAATCAATTCTGAAAACGCAATTTCTGATTTTGTAAAATATTTTCTCGTGCTTCGGCTTTTTTTCGCCAAATCGAAATATTTCTGAATCGAACCATCTTCGTATGTCGAAATCAAAAGCGGATGAACGTAATAATCTTTACAGACTTTTCGAGTGTTTCCGAGTGCTTCGGCTGTTAAATCAAAAGCTGTTATAATATTATGCTTGATTTCTTTTTCGTCTGAAGTGACTCCCATTTCCATTAAACTTTCAAAGAAAATAATCGACGCTGCCCAAGTTCTGAAATCTTTCGCACTGAAATATTGGCCCGAAATCTGGTGCAGATAATCATTTACAGCATGACTGTCCAGAACTTTTCTTTCACCATTTTTATCATAATATTTAAAAACTTCGTAACCTGGAATTTCTTCGCAACGGCTCACCAATTTAACCAGCTGTTTGTTTCTCGTTGTGATGGTATGCTGTTTCCCTTTTTTGCCAATAAATTCAAAACGAAGCGAATTCCTATTGATATTGATATGGCGTTTTCTTAAAGTCGAAAGTCCGTACGATTTATTGTCTTTTGCATATTTCTCATTTCCAATTCGAATATGCGTTTCTTCCATCAATCGAATTACCAAAGCTGTAACTTTTTCTTTAGACCATTCTTTTTTTTCCAGATCAAGATCAACTTGTTTTCTGATAGCTGGAAGTTTGGCTCCAAATTCGGCTATTTTATAAAACTTCGTCTGGTTACGAATCAAATTCCATCGCGGATGATAACGATATTGTTTTCTGTTTTTAAGATCTATTCCAACGGCTTGTAAATGTCCATTCGTAATATCTGTAATTCGAACATTTTCCCATGCAGGCGGAAGAACCAAACTATTAATACGTTTAATTTCGTCTTTATTCTTCACATGTTTTCCGTTTTTTTTATAAACGAAATTTTCTCCTTCGCGGCAACGTACAATTGTCAATTGATTGTCATTAATGTATTCTAAATCTAGTTTTTCAATCACTAGATGTGGCGCTTTTATCAGCTGATTCATTAAATTTTCTTTTCTCGCCGCATTCATGGTATTTAAATTTTTATCACAGAATTAATTTGTTTTAAATTTTAATTATCTCTTAAAGACTTAATTAAATCTTTTTTATTCATATAGGATCTTCCTTTTATGCCTACTTTGCTGGCCTGTTTTAGAAGTTCGTCCTTTGTCCATTCGTCATAAGGCTTTGCATTTCCACCTTTCTTTCCTGCATTTGGTGTATTAGCTATACGTGCCGATTTTTCTTTGCTGTATCCTTTTTTTACCAACGCTTCATACTGCTCTTCATTTTTAATTCTAGGATTTGGCATGACTTAAATTTTTAAGGGTTAACATTTTGACATTGTTGTATGTCGAAATCTGTTATGTCAAAATTCATCAATAACTAAGAATTTTCTGTTATAGAATTTTGGTTAGAAATTTCAAATTTGTAGGATGGGAATTGTGAAAGGGCGAATGTAAAATTTAGTTGATGGTTGATGGTTTTTGGTTTTTGGTTGACGCAAAAAAAATCCCAATTCTTTCGAATTGAGATTTTATGCATTAATCAATCACATTTAATCTTCTTATAATCCTGCGTCTTTTCGTCATATTCCATACAGGTCTTATTTACTTGAACCATTTTATCATTGACGACTTTATATTCGGTTCTTTCGATGCTTCTGCCAGCGCAACATTGATTGTGTTCAAATATTCTTTTGGTTTTACTGTCAAATTCTAAAGAAGTTCCGCTAAAACTGCTTTCGAAGTATTTTCCAGTTTTCGGATTATACAGAAAATATATTCTAGAAGTATTTGGTCCTGCATAACTGGATTCGAACACAGAAAATTCTTCAAAACCATCAAAATTATAATCTCCTACATTAATATTATACAATCCCATAAGAGGAGTCTGTACGCTAACTTTCTGGATTAATTTATCTGTCTTTTTTTCAATGATTTTTATTCCGGAAACTCCAAAAGAATTGTCTTTATCTTTCGAAATAACCAATTTAAAATATTTGCCTTTTAATGAAACGGGTTGTAGAATTTCTCTTTCCTTCCATTCTTCTCCAGTATCAGAATTAAGATCAAAATCTTTTGTCAAACTAATTTTAAGTTCCTTTCCTCTATTTAGATCTTTCCAAATTCCGTTTAACTGATTACCTTCTGCATTGTAATTTTCGAAACTCAATTTTGCAATTTCTTTATTATTTTTATCTTTTTCTGTGAATACCAAGGTTTTGCCATTCAGCTTAGCATCTAAAACAATCGGAGTATCAAAATTAGAATAAGCATAAATTGCGATTCCTTGGCCGTCTGAATAAATATTAGTTACAAACTCAATTGGATATTTATCAATGAAACCTTTATAATTGATTTGGGCTGATACGAAAGCTGCTGCTAGAAGAAATAGGAGTGTAATTTTTTGTTTCATGAATGTTTAGTTCTAATATATATTACAAACATACATTATTGAAGCATCCAAATCCTATAACAATCCCTAAAAATCCTGTAAATTTTTCTTACACCTTCTCAATAATTTTACATTATAACATTAAACTATTAAAATCATGAAAAAGTTATTATTAGCCGGAAAAGTCATTTTTGGAGCAGGACTTCTTATTTTATCTCTTCAATCTTGTAAAAACGAAACGAAGCAAGAAGATCCTAAAGAAGTTGCTGAAGATGCAAACGAAACAAAATTCGATTCAATTGACAGCAAAGAAGATGATTCTGAATTTTTAGTAGATCAAGCTGAAATTAATTTAGCTGAAATCGAATTAGGTAAACTGGCACAAACTAAAAGTACTAACGCGGAAGTGAAAAAATTTGGTAAAATGCTTGTTGATGAGCACACTAAAGCTGCTTCTGAAGTAAGTGCTTTAGCAAAAGCGAAAAACTTTACTCTGCCAACTTCTCTAACTGAAGACGGTAAAGAGGAATACAATAAATTGAATGAAAAAACTGGAGTTGATTTCGATAAAAAATTCGCTGACATGATGATTGATGGTCACGAAAAAGCAATCAAAAAACTTGAAGATGCTTCAAAAAATGCTCATGACCAAGAAGTTAAAACTTGGGCTTCTAACAATATTGCAGGTTTAACAGCGCATTTAGAACATGCTAAAATGCTAAAACAAAACCTAGACAAAAAGTAAAATAAATTTAATTGGTTATTATTTATTTTTTAAAACGCTAAGATTATGAGATGCTGAGATTCTAATCAGTTTAGAATCTAAGGACCCCAAATCTTTGCTAAAAACCCCTCAAGAGTTGAATTGCTTGGGGGGTTTCTTTTTTTCAAGTTTCTGAGGTTCTAAGATGCTAAGTTTGTAAGTTTTCTTGTTAGTGTCTAATCCCAATTGCCTTTTTATGATTTAATAAATTTGCTAAGTTTAATCACAGGAAAACTTAGCATCTTAGAACCTTAGCAACATTAGTATCTTATTGAAGCGAAGCCATATCAATCACAAAACGATATTTGATATCTCCTTTTAATAATCTTTCGTAAGCGTCATTTACATCGTTAACACCAATAACTTCTACATCTGCTGTAATGTTGTGTTCTGCACAGAAGTCAAGCATTTCTTGCGTTTCTGCGATTCCACCAATATTCGAACCTGAGAAACTTCTTCTTCCCATTAAAAGACTGAAAGAAGTCACAGGAAGCGGATCCATCGGAGCTCCAACTAATGCTAATGTTCCGTCTACTTTTAATAAATTTAAGTAAGAATCAATATTATGTTCAGCCGAAACACAGTCTAGAATAAAGTTCAAGCTTTTGGCATATTTTGCCATTTGTTCTGGGTCTTTAGATAAAACCACTTCATCAGCTCCAAGACGTTTTGCATCTTCGAATTTAGACGTTGAAGTAGTAAAAACTACCACATGCGCTCCCATAGCTTTCGCTAATTTGATTCCCATATGACCAAGACCGCCAATTCCAACAACTCCTACTTTCTGACCAGGACCAACTTTCCAATGTTTTAATGGAGAATACGTTGTAATTCCAGCGCATAATAAAGGAGCTACGGCTGCAAGATCTAATTTATCTGAAATATGCAAAACATAGTTTTCGTCTACAACAATACTTTGTGAATAACCTCCAAAAGTTTGTCCCCCTAAATGCACGTCAGGAGAGTTGAAAGTAAGCGTATTTCCTGGATCACAAAATTGTTCTAACCCTTCTTTGCAATGCTCGCATTCTCTGCAAGAATCTACCATACAGCCTACTCCTGCAAGCTGACCAACTTTGAAGCCTTTTACATGATCTCCCACTTTAGTCACACGCCCTACAATCTCATGTCCCGGAACAATCGGATAAATAGTGCCATGCCATTCATTTCTAGCAGAGTGCAAATCTGAGTGACAGATTCCGCAATACAAAATCTCGATTTCTACGTCGTGTGCCTGTACTGCTCTTCTCTTAATATCTAGGGTTTTTAAGGGTGCTTCGGCAGCTTCTGTACCAAAGGCTTTAATGCTTTTTGTTTCCATAATTTTTTTATTGTTTTTTTGTTTCAGGTTTCAAGTTTCAGGTTCCAATTTTGCTAAGAAATGGCAATAGTGATTCAGCCTATTCGTACTGGTTTACAAATAGTTATATAAATTTCGATATTTTCTTTTAATCGAAAATAAAATCTGCTACAAATCAGTAACCCGAGCGATAGCGAACAGGCGAAGCAAATCTGCGTAAAAAAACTCAGTACCTCAGTACCTTAGAATCTCAGAACCTTAAAAAGAATAATATTCCTCATCGGTAACACTGTCCAACCATGTACCTGAACCTTTGTCTACCTCTGTAACAATGGTAATATGAGAATATTTTGTTTTTGGAGTTGCTCCGTACCAATGCTCTACACCGGGCAAAACGGTGATTACTTTTCCTTTTTCGATAAGATTAATTTGTCCGCCTCGTTCTTGGTAATAACCAACTCCATCGGTCACAATGATTAATTGCAGACTTGCATTACTGTGCCAGTTACTTCTTGCTCCGGGTTCAAAAGAAATATCTTTGATGACAGTATTTTCAGGGTGAATTTCGCTTGTCTGCTTTTTATATGACACTTCGCCTGTCATATAAGTATTTGGAATTTTACCTTCTTCGATTACAGCAGTGAAATGTGTCGACATAATTTCGTTGTTTTTTGGTTACTAATTAATTTTAAAGTTGTTATAATTCATTGAAATAATCAGTTGAGCGAATCTCTTCTAGAAGGAGATTTCGATTTTTTAGTTATACTTAAAAATTTAGCTTTTTTGTTTCACGCAGATTTTGCTGATTTGAGCAAATCAAAAAGATTTTTTTTAATAAATAATCTGCGCTCATCTGCTTAAATCTTTTTTAAATCTGCGAGAAAATAATTTTATCACCTTGCTCTTGAACCTATGTCCTTTTTTTAAATCAATTAAAAATTTTAAACCAAATAGTAAAGCTGGACATCGCTTTTGTGAAGTATTATTTAGCTGTTTAAAAACTGTACAAAGATTCGTTGTTTATTTCAGGGCAAATGTAGAACAATACTAGTGCGCCGAAATAACAATATTCAAACAAAAAATTAAGAAATTGAAACAATTTACATGCGAAGCGATTTAGGAACCGTTCCCGTAAGTCTTTTGAAGTAATTATTAAAATAACTCGGATATTCAAATCCAAGCGAATACCCAATGTCTGAGATGCTCCAATCTGTATGCTGTAATAAAGCTTTTGCTTCATTAATAATCCTTTCGGTAATATGTGCCGTTGTTGGTTTTCCTGTAATTTCTTTTACCGAACGGTTTAAATGATTTACATGCACGGAAAGGCTTTGCGCGTAATCTTGAGGCGTTTTTAAAGCTAAAGGCTGGTTTTTAGTCTCTATTGGGAATTGTCTTTCCAGCAATTCTAAAAACAAAGCAGTAATTCTCGAAGAAGCATTTTTATGTTTAAAGAAGTTCTCTGAAGGCTGCATTTTCATCGATTCATGAATAATCAAATTGACGTAACTGCGCATCAAATCATCTTTGAAAGCATAATCCGTTTCGTATTCTTCAATCATTTTTCGGAATAATGAATCGATAAAAACCTTTTGTTCAGGAGTTAAAGTAAAAATTGGCGTTCCACCTATTTTAAACAAAGGCGATTCCTGAAGTGTTTCTGATCGGTCTTTAGTTTTAAAAAATTCTTCCGTAAAGACACAGGCAAAACCTTCGTATTTCTCAGAAACTGTTTCCCAAGAATATGGAATAATAGGATTACCGAAAAACAGAATCGTTCCATCGGTTTCTATTCCGCGGTCAGCGTATTGTATGATGCTTTTGCTGGTATTGATGCAGATTTTGTAAAAGTCTCTTCGGCTGTAAACGGGAACTTTACTGAAATCGCCATTTATAGGATAGACTTTAAATCCTTTCATCTTCAAATCTGAAGTGAAATCGCAATTCTGATTTTCTGTTTGATTATTCATTTTGCAAAGTTATGAAAATCAAACATTATTTGTTTGTTATTTTTTTGTTTCAGGTTTAAAGTTTAAAGTTTGCCGTTTTAACCGCAAAGGGCGCAAAGATTTTTCGCAAAGTTGGCTAAGTTTTTATTTTGAAAGAAAAAATGCTCGCAAAGTCGCTGAGGCGCAAAGTTTATTTTTCACGCAGATTTAAAAAGATTTGAGCAGATTTAATTTTGATCAATAATAATCTGCGTTTATCTGCTCAAATCTTTTTAAATCTGCGTGAAACTATTTTACTTTCAAAATTTCTTCACGAAATCCTTTCGCAGAAGCAGACAAAACAACTTCTTTCCCATTTTCATCTTTTTGAATGATGATTTGAGCATAACCATTAAATAGTTTTCTTTTCCAAGAATCTGCAGGTGTTATGACTTGAATAATTCCCGGATCCGTGTTCATGACATCCCAATCTTTTATTTTTTGCAGAGGTGTTGCTGCGATGTGAATTGTATTTTTTCCTTCTTTTAAAATAGATGTATTCAAAATATATTTTTGAGCATCTTCTTTGCTTGGTTCGACTTTATTTCCATTGACAAAAACCACGGTTTCTACTCCTATTTTTTTATAAAAGAAGTTTACCAAGTTGGAAGCCGAATTATTTTTTAAATTAAATTCACCTTTATAAATGTACGACGGCGCTTGTTTTTTATAATCACGATCTTTAAAAGCCTCTGTCCATTCATTCTCTGAAAAACTAGGCAATTGCTGACGCAAAGCTACAGTTGTTCCTTTTTGTTCTTTAAGATTATTTATAGCAATAAGAGCGATGTCATCAATAAACTGATCGCTTTCTAAGGAAGTTGGGTCTCCATTTCCAACTCCTAAAATTTTTCCACCTTTTATAGCAAACGAAATTTCGTCGTTTGCTGTTGGAACATGTAAGCCGTTTTTATCTGTAGTTTCAACGGTTACAACAGAAATATTCCCTTTTAGTACATTTTCCTTATCCAACGAAAGCTTGATATTTTCTGGTTTTCCTGTAGTTTTTTGAACATCAGAAAGTACTTTTTTACCGTTTTTATATCCAACCGCTTCCAAAGTTCCGGGAACATAATTTACCTTCCATTCTAAATGTCCGTTTTGTTCCATTTTCTTTTTTCCTAAACTCTTTTTGTTTAGAAAAAGCTCTACCTCATCGCAATTCGAATAGGCCCAAACGTCAATTTCTTTTCCTGCCATTCCGCTCCAATTCCAATGTGGTAATAAATGCAAAACAGGCTCTTTTCCCCACCACGATTTTAGGTAGAAAACATTGTCTTTCGGGAAACCGCAAACATCCATCATTCCGAAATAAGAGGTTACAGATGGCCAGCCGTACGGAGTTGGTTCTCCGCGATAATCAAAACCTGTCCAAATGAACATTCCTGCCAAATATGGTCTTTCAGCATAAAATTTCCAGCCTTCTTCAATACTGTAAAAAGTGGGTCTAGGCTTTTTATCGTAAGCACTCTGATAATGTTTGGCATCATCGGTAAAATAAATTCCTCGTGTTGCAAAGGTAGAACCTTCCTCCGTTCCCATTCCCGGCTGTTGCTTAAACTGATTTCTGTGCGCATCGATATCTCCATTTCCAAGATAATTATAACCCATAATTTCTACCACATTCGAAATACCGCTTTTAAATCCGCTGCTGATTCCTACTGTTACAGGTCTTGTCGGATCAATGCTTTTGCTAAAATCCTGCATGATATTGGTAATTCTTTCGCCAGTAATTCCGCCTTCGATCTGCCATTCTTCATTTCCAACCGACCAGCAGAAAATACTTGGATGGTTGCGATCGCGCTCGATCATTCGCTGTAAATCATTCAAATGATAATCGTTAATTCCCATTAAACGCGTTTCGTCAATAACCAACATTCCTAATTTATCACAAGCTACTAATAATTCTGGCGTCGGCGGATGATGTGAACAACGATAAGCGTTTGACCCCATTTCTTTCAGTTTCTGAATCCTATAATACTGAATTTCATCTGGAAGCGCAGTTCCAATTCCGGCGTGATCTTGATGATTATTGGTTCCTTTCAGCTTTACGTGTTTTCCGTTAAGGAAAAAACCACTTTCGGAATCAAATTGTATGGTTCTAATTCCGAAAGAAGTTTTATAACTGTCGATAACTTTTCCTTCGCTTTTGATTTCAGTAATTAATTGATACAAATTAGGCGAATCAATATCCCACAAAAGCGGATTTTTGACATTTATTTTTGATGAATAAATATTTGTTTTATAAAATTCTGGAGCTTGAGCACTTTCTGAAACAGTGGCAACTTGCTTTCCAGAAGCGTCCAAAATCGTTTGGTTTATTTCAATATTTCCTTTAAAATGACCTTTGTTTTCGAGTTTTACTTCCGTAGAAATTGAAGCATTATCATTTGTAATTTCTGAAGTAATGTAAGTTCCGTTTTGAACTACGTGAATCGGATTCGTTTTCTGCAAATAAACATGTCTGTATATCCCTGCGCCTTCGTAAAACCAGCCTTCCTCCATCGAAGCATCAACACGGACAACAATGGTGTTTTCGCCACCATAATTCACGTAAGCCGTTACATCATATTCAAAACCATTATAACCGCTTTCTTCTGTTCCTAAATAAAATCCGTTAAAAAAGACTTTTGAATTCCTAAAAACGCCATCGAATTTTAAAGAAATAATCTTTCCTAAATCCTCATTCGAAATATTTATTTTCTTTCTGTACCAGCCAATGCTTTTCTCCGGATAATTTTTGCCCGCAGCTTTAAATCCGTGGCTGAAACTTGCGCTTTCGCTAAAAGGCTGTTCGACTGCCCAATCGTGCGGCAAATCTAATTTCCTCCAAGCACGATCATCGAAATCTTTGGCTGCTGGTCCGTCACCAAATCCTGTTTTGGTTAAATACGAAAAATAGCCTTCTGCATGGCCGAAATCCTTTTTCGTATCGTATAAATGTCCGAATGAAAATCGCCAATTTTTATCAATTAAAGTTAGTTCCCTAGCCGATTTGTTTTGTGCACAAACAGGAATTGAAAATAGAATTAATAGACAAAGAATTGCTCTGAGGAAAAAAGTGGTTTTCATAGGTTTGGTTGTTAGTAAAGTCAATTAGTGATAAAAATAAAGTTTTTAGAGAAGAAAGATTAATAGTATTTTATCAAAACCTGATAACTCGTTCATCTCAAATAGTTCTAAAGCAGGTTTTAAAATTTAGAATGAATCTAATGGCCTTAGATTAAAAAATGATTTTCTTTTGATGTAATTTTATATTTAAATCATAAAAGCAATTACCATTATGAGTACTATTATTAACGAAAATAGACTCCAAAGTACTTTTAAAAGCCTAGATCATAAGATTAGCAAACTTAATGATCAGAAGATTACTGCTTTTTTTGAATCTTTAGGATTATTAGAAAGAAAAGATGTTCCGAAGGACTTTCTGAATTGGGAAAACATTTTAATCGTGGTTCCCAATCGACATGTTTCGCACGAACTGAAATATTATAAATATACGATTTCACGAATTTCATTTTTAACTAATCCTTACGCAGATCAAATTCATATTTTTGATCTCAAAGATTGGAAAAGCGCATCGGGAAACAAGACCCAGTTTCAGATTAGAGAAATGCTGAAAACGAGTTTTGGAGGTGTAAAGAAAGTTATTAAAGAGTCTTAGTAAGAATTAAAAATTTAGAATTAAAAATTAAAAGTCTGATCTTAATTGATTGGGCTTTTTTGTTTTTAAACGTATTTTATGTCTTCCTGAGCGAAGTCGAAGGACACGTAAGTAGCTCCGTATAGAACGTTTTATACGCATATCCTTCGACTTCGCTCAGGAGGACAAATTGCAGTCGAAAATTAGAATAAAAATTTCTCTTTTAAGAACTATTGCACTTCTAAAAGCTCTTTAATTTTATTTTCTAAAGCTTGCCCGTGAATGTTTTTCGCGAGAATAATTCCGTTTTTATCTATCACAAAGTTTAACGGAACAGATTGCAGCATATAATCTGCGACAGCAGGAGATTGCCAGTATTTTAGGTCGCTAACGTTTGTCCAGGGTAATTTTGCTTTTGCGATTGCGCCTGTCCATAATGGCTTTTTGGTATCCATAGAAACTCCGTAAATGGATAATTTGTCTGGATATGCATTGTGTAATTTTAGTAATAATGGCTGTTCTTTAATGCAAGGTCCGCACCACGAAGCCCAGAAGTCAACGATAACCAAATTGCCTCTCAAAGAAGAAAGCGCAACTTTCTCTCCTTTTGCGTCTGGAAGATCGATTTCTGGAGCAATATCTCCAACATCTACACCTACAACTTGTGCTTTAGAACTGGTGATTACACAGCACAAGAAGGCTGCAATAAGTAAAGTTTTTTTCATAATTAAGTTTATTTATTTGGGACTTTTTTAATTTGTAAAAAATGTTTTCTTGTCATCTTGAGGAACGAAGGATCACACAAGTAGCTCCATCTTGATTTTTTGACAATCTTTGTAGAGTCTCGTGTGTGATCCTTCGTTCCTCAGGATGACAAAAATGATATAGAATTTCCTCTTTGCGAGATTATTCTATAGGCAAATATAAATTTTCTTTCATAAAACAGCTAGCATTCCACATCTCCAATCATAAATTTATATTAAATATTTTAAGCTTAATTGATATATCGAGAAAAGTCGATATATTTGTACCATGGAAACGATCGAAATTTTTAAAGCATTATCCAACAAGTCCAGACTACAAATGCTGGAATGGTTAAAAGAACCCGAAATCAACTTTCCCGATCAGCTGCAACATGCCGGATTTGAGCATGGAGTCTGCGTTGGGCAGATTCAGGCGAAAGCTGGTTTGACACAATCCACAGTATCCGAATACCTGTCTATTTTACAGCGCGCTGGTTTTATCGAGGCCAAACGTGTTGGGCAATGGACTTATTATAAACGTAACGAAGGTGCCTTTGAAGCACTCAGTAAATTAATTCAATCTAATTTGTAAAATTACTATGAGTACAAACAACCTATTTTCTGAATTTAACTTAAAATCGTTAAATCTGAAAAACCGAATCGTAATGGCGCCAATGACGCGCTCTTTTTCTCCAAACGGAGTTCCAACTGATGAAGTCGCAGCTTACTACCAAAAAAGAGCTGAAGGCGAAGTGGGTTTAATTTTATCTGAAGGAACCGTTATTGACAGAAAATCTTCTTCTAATGATGCAAATGTTCCTCACTTTTATGGCGATTTAGCTTTAAACGGATGGAAAAAAGTTATTGATGAAGTTCACGCTGCTGGCGGAACTATGGGACCACAAATCTGGCATATGGGAATTATGGATAATCATCATTCTGGATGGGTTCCGGCTGTTCCATTTGAAGGTCCGTCTGGATTAAACCGCCCCGATTTTAGAAATGGTGTTGCCATGACTGAAAAAGATATTGAAGATACTATTCTTGCTTTTGGCAAGGCTGCTGCCGATGCTAAAAAGTTAGGTTTTGATACGATTGAAATTCACGGCGCACACGGTTATTTAATTGACCAATTCTTTAGAGCTGAAACAAATTTACGTGAGGATATTTATGGCGGAAAAACACTTCCAGAACGTAACCGTTTTGCTGTTGAAGTGATAAAAGAAATTAGAAAGCAAGTTGGAAATGATTTCGCGGTTATTATGCGTTTTTCTCAATTTAAACCTTCTGATTATAATTATAAATTGGCTAAAAACCCGCAAGAATTAGAAGCTTGGCTTACTCCTCTTGTTGATGCTGGAGTTGATATTATTCATGCTTCACAACGTCGTTTCTGGGAACCAGAATTTGAGGACTCTGATTTGAATTTTGCGGGATGGGCTAAAAAAGTAACTGGAGCGCCAACGATTACTGTAGGTTCTGTGGGACTTTCTGGTGATTTCTTCGGTGCATTTGCTGGAGAAAGTTCGCAACCGACTTCTTTAGAAGAATTAAATAGACGTTTCGACAGAGGTGATTTTGATTTGGTTGCCGTTGGAAGACCTCTTTTATCAGATCCAAATTGGGTAGCGAAAATTAAAGCTGGAAAAACTGATGAGTTAAAAGGTTTCTCTAAAGAAGCTTTAGGACAGTTGGTTTTAGAATAATTTTTTTTTAGTTACAAAGTGACAAAGGTTCAAAGGGACAAAGTTTTTTCCTTTGTAATTTTATCTAATACAAAGGCATAAATTATTGAACACCATTTTTTCATTAGAAATAATCGTAAAACGAGTAGACGCACTGCAGTGCGTCTCTACAATCTCAACACAAATAAGAAAGGGATAAACGTAATTGTTTATCCCTTTCTGCTTTTGCAACTAACAAAAATTACAAACTCTAAAAAACTCTTTATGCTATTACTGACTTTTTGTTTTGAAATTTCTTTACCAGCCAGTTTCGAACTGGTTCATCATACAATTTCAAACATACAAAAGCCAATATTATACTTACAATTAAAACTCCGATTCCTTCTAGATATCCATTTTCCATTGTGACTTTATTATCTACAACCCAAGCTGTAAACCAATAAATTAATGGATAATGTGTAATGTAAATGGGATACGAAATATCACCTAGAAGTTTACAGATTTTAAGAGAAAATTCATTTTTAATCTCTCCTCCTGCTCCAATTGCAACAATAAGCGGGAAAATTAAAATAATACAGATTGATTCGTAAATTCCATTCATCCAAAGGCTGTTTTCATCTCCAAATCTAGGCACGGAAAGAACAATCGTAATTAAAATTGCACATATCCAAAAAGCATTTTTTACATGAATTAATTTTCCTAAACGGCATAATAGGACTCCAGCAAAAAACGGGTAAAGCAATCGCGTGAAGCCTATATTCATTTGTCTCCAATTGAGTGACCAGCCGCCGATTACGTCGCCTTTAGGTCCGAAAACGGTATAATTAATCAGCATTCCTGCAAATATCAGTACGAAAACTGACATTACTTTGTTTGAAAATTTACGGAAGATTAAGGCATACAATATATTCGCAATATATTCGAAAAAAAGTGACCATGCCGGACCATTTAAAGGATGCATTTCTCCCCAACCTCTAATTTCCATTGAAGGCGGAATCGGCAATAACGTAAAACCGATTACCATGGTTAAAATAACTTTCCAAACTTCCATTCCTGCAATCATTGGAAATAATATATCTGAAGCTTGAAAATAATAAAATATAGCTCCAATGATCATTCCCATAATTACCATTGGCTGTAAACGGATTAATCGGCGTTTGTAAAATTCCCATTGCGTCATTTTCCCCCAGCGGTCGTCATACGCGTAAGCGACAACAAATCCAGACAAAAGGAAAAAGAAATCAACCGCAAGATAGCCGTGATTTATAATTTGTACGAAACGATTTCCGCCTGAGAAAGCTTCAAAAATATGAAACGCAACGACTAAAATAGCCGCCACCCCACGCAGTCCATCTAGAATTTCGTAATGTTTTTTGGGTTTAATATTCATTAGTTAATGGTTAATGGTTGATTATTAATTGTTGATTATTAATTGTTGATTATTAATTGTTGATGGTTGATGGTTGATGGTTGATGGTTTGAAGTTAACTTTTTAAAATAATTTATAATTAACAATTTACCATTAATAATTATTAATGATTTTTCAGCCATTCTGCTCTTCTTTGGTCTGGTAAATGTTTCACTGAGAAGTTTTCGAATTTAGCTTCAAAGCCTTTTCCGTCTGGAGAAGCAGCCATTAAACCTACCATCACCGGTGCGTTGTCTTGCAAAGGTGCATTTCTGGTCATGATGTAATTTTTGTCGTCAAAAGAATAGAATACTTCAACAGCGTCTAAACGGCGAACGGCTTTAATCCAAATGAAAGGCGGTGCTTTTTCTAAAGTTGTTACACTCCAATCGCTTTTGTCGTGGGTTACAACCGTGCTTATATTGAATTTTCCGTCAACAAACTCTACTCCTGTTTTAATATAATTCTTTTCGTCGATACGAATCATCAATCCCATTTGGTCAAAACGGGCGATGTAGTTTCCTGTCAATTTTACTTTTGCTTCAAACTCGCCTCCGTAATTAGCGTAATAGAATGGCGCGTCGTCTACTGTAAATCCGTAGTGCGAGATTCTCCAGTAATCACTGTTTGCGGTAACATTCATAATCAATGCATTATTTTTAATCTCCCATTTTTCAGGTTCATTAAACCATTGCATTTTATTCAAACTCTGCGCTGCAATATGCTGCGCAAAAAATAAAGCCACTATTGCAAGTGTATTTTTTTTCATATTGTTTCTTTTTTTTTAACCATTAAGATATTAAGGTAGTTAAGTTTGATTAATGAATCTAATCTTAGCGCTTAAATATTAAGAAAATAAAGCCATTCTTTATGTCTCTTAATGTCTTAATGATGAATTAATCTCTTTATTATTTAAACCATTAAGATATTTAAGTAAATTAAGTTGGACTTAATGAATCTAATCTTAGCGCTTAAATATTAAGAAAATAAAGCTATTCTTTATGTTTCTTAATGTCTTAATGGTTAATTAATCTTTAAAAGCATTCTGTATGTTTCTTAATGCCTTAATGGTAAAATTAATTTTAATGGTGAATTTTTGACTAAAAGCAAAGCTGCAAATAGTTACACTTGCAGCTTTACAAACCAACCAATTTTTAGAAATAAAAACTTATTTAAGTGTGAAATTCACTTTAGATTTTATGTCTGTTGATGAAGCGCCAATAATTGCTTCAAAGTCACCAGGTTCTGCAACCCAGTCGTGTTTTTTATCGTCGAAGAAACTTAAAGCCGTTTTATCAATTGTAAACGTTACTGTCTTTTCTTCGCCAGCTTTAAGCGCTACTTTTTCAAAACCTTTCAATTCTTTTACCGGACGAGGCAATGAAGATTTTACGTCTGTAATGTACAATTGCACCACTTCAGAACCTTCTCTGCTTCCTGTATTTTTCACATTAACAGAGAATGTAATTTTATCTCCTGCGTTCATTTGTTTTTTGTCAGCTGATACTTTTCCGTAAGCGAAAGTCGTGTAGCTTAAACCGTGTCCAAAAGAGAACAATGGTTTGATTTTGTTTTTGTCTGCCCAACGGTATCCGACAAAAATTCCTTCGTTGTATTTTACGTCGTCTCCACCTGGAAATTCGCCTAAAGCATGCGCTCCGTTATCAGCTAATTTTACTGGGAAAGTGAAAGATAATTTTCCAGAAGGATTTACATCTCCAACCAAAACATTCGCCAAAGCAGTTCCTGCCTCCGTTCCTAAGAACCATCCTTGAACAATTCCTGGAACTTCTTTAATCCAAGGCATTGCCACTGCATTACCAGAAATATTTACGAAAACAATGTTTTTATTTACTTTCGCCAATTCATGGATTAGTTTATCCTGACCGTATGATAAATTTAGTTCTTTACGATCGTGCCCTTCGTCATCCTGATTTGGGCTTTTGTTCAAACCTCCAATAAACAGCACGATATCAGCATCTTTAGCCACTTTCAAAGCTTCTGCAGTTAATTCTGCTTGCGGACGTTTTTCTTCTAAGCTTACTTTCGCCACAACCCCATTATAGTTGCTCGTAGGATCTCCAACATAACCTCTTGCATAAACGATTTCTGCTTGGTTTCCGATTCTTTTCTTTAAACCTTCAAGTGGCGTAATTTCGTATCTTGCTTTAAGTGAAGAACTTCCTCCTCCAACTGTCATCATTTTAATAGCATTTTCTCCAATGACAGCAATCTTTTTCGTTTTAGAAAGATTGATCGGAAGAATATTATTGTTGTTTTGCAATAAAACGATTCCTTCTTCCGCAATTTTACGGCCAGCCAAAGCGTGTTCTTCTGTTCCGAAAGATCCGAAAGGACGGTTTCTATCCATTGTAGTCAAGAAAGATAAACGTAGAATGCGGCGTACTTTTTCGTCCAATTCTTTCGTTCCAATCTCGCCTTTTCTGATCATTTCAGAATATGGTTTTGCTAAATAATAGTTGTCATAAGCGTTGCTTGTTCCCCAAGAAAGACCGTTTGTCCAAGAACCAAACTCCATATCCAAACCATTGTGAATCGCTTGTTTTGTATCGTTAACTCCACCCCAATCTGAAACTACAACTCCTTTGAAACCCCATTCTCCGCGAAGAATATCGTTTAACAAATATTCGTTGTGGCAACATTGCTGTCCTTTATATTTATTGTAAGATCCCATAATCGACCAAACATCACCTTCCTGAACTGCAGCTTTAAAAGCAGGAAGATAAATTTCGTATAAAGCACGATCGTCAACAATTACGTTAACTGAATTACGGTTTGTTTCTTGATTGTTTAATGCGAAGTGTTTTACGCAGGCCGCAACTCCGTTGGACTGAACACCTTTAATATAAGGAACAACCATTTTGGCAACCAAAAACGGATCTTCTCCCATATATTCGAAGTTACGACCGTTTAACGGACTTCTGTAAATGTTTACACCTGGTCCTAATAATACATTTTTGTTACGAAAACGCGCTTCTTCTCCAATAGATTTACCATATAAAGAAGCCAATTCTTTGTTCCATGTAGATGAAAGTGCTGTCAGCGCCGGGAAAGCAATACAAGAATCGTTTGTCCATCCCGCTTGATCCCATTCGTCCCATTTTACCTCTGTACGAATTCCGTGTGGTCCATCGGTCATCCAGTTTTCTGGAATTCCAAGACGTTTAACCCCTGGAGAACTGAATTTTGACTGCGCATGAATCATGGCAATTTTCTCATCGGTCGTCATTCGTTTTAGCGCATCTTCTACACGCTCTTCAATCGGTTTTTTATCGTCTAGATAAACTGGAACTTTGTTCTGGGCACTTGCTCCCAATGAACTTAGCAAAAGTAAAACAACAATTGTTTTAACGTTTTTTAACATAACAGTAATAATTAAGCATTAGTTAGATAATAATATAAAGTCTATATAAAAACTTTTTCTATCATATTGTAAAACTAAAACGTTATCGTTCAAGTTACATTTTTAGATAGAAAAAAGTAGTGGTTTAAAAAATTAAAATATTGATTTACAAATATTTAAATAAAAAATTACATCAAAAAAAGTAGTAGTTTTAAAATAAATATTTACGATTTCAAAGCCATTAAGCCGATTTTCATCACCATTTCTTCGAAATCATTTCGCGAAACTGCAGCCTTATTTCGAGCTCTTGTGCGATAGTTGTAAATTGTACTTAAAGAGTAACGCAAAAATGCTGCTATTTTAACGCTGTCCGTAATTCCGAGTCTGATTAAAGCGAAAATTCGAAGTTCTGTGTTTAGCAATTCGTTCTGTTTTAAAACAACCTGTTCTTCTGGAATTAATAAAGCGTTGAAATCTTTGACAAATGTTGGATATAAATTTAAAAATATAATATCGAAATTCTTGTACAATTCTTCTAGCTCGTTATCAACCAAAGTAGTTGACTTTAATATTTTATAAATTTCGTCGAATTGTTTTGCCGTAGCTTTTTTGTTTAATATGATTCGGTAATTCTCCAACTTGTTGATGTAAGTCGAACAAAGATTGAAGAAATGCGCAATATATTCTTCTTTAACTAAATTAGACTCAGACAATTGCAGGTTACTTTCTTGCAATTGATTGTTAGTTTCGGTAATGTCTTTGTTTAATTCTGCTAATTTCTGACTGGTCTCATACAATTCAGTTCGAATTCTTGAAACCTTTTTCATCTGTTTGTAAACGTAAATAATCGCCACCAATAAAAACAGAGAAAGCAAACTGATGCAAATCAAAGAAATCTGCAAATCGCTTTTTCGCTGTGCTTCGCGCTCTAAATAAACGGTATTAATAATCGAATAAACTTCTGACATCAATAAAGTTCTAAACTGAACATTACAGTATAAGGCATCTTCAATCGCAGATTGCGTGAGTTTATATGCCATATCGACATCGCCAATTTCGTAAAAAACCAATGCCAATTCTTGTAAGGAAGCATTGTCCTTATTCGCATTTTTAAGATCTGAAGTTGCCGAAAGCGCGTAGTATTTTTTTCTAGATTCTAAGTCATGAGTGGCTTCAGCAATTTTTCCCAACAAATAGGTAATCATCGCATATTGCGGACTTTCCTCTTTTGTTTTTTTTAATAAAGCCGATAATTGCTTTTTAGGATCATTGTATTTTCTATTAATAAAAATCTCTTGCTGAATTCTATTTATTTGGTAATCCAAAGTATTCGGATTCAGTATACTTAATAATGAATCTCGATATTTACCAATTTGTTTTCTGTACTCAGGACTATAACTGTTAGCCGCATAATGCTCAAAAAACTCACGATACGAAATGTAATAGTTTGGAAGTAAGGAAGCTGAGAGGCTTTTTTTATTAATACTTTTTAAAATCGCTTCAGACTCGCGGTATTTTCCAGACGAAGAATAAAGCGTCACTAATTGTAATTGTGCTAAATTGAAAAGTTCTTTGTTTTGAAGTTCTTCAGCAATTTTAAGGTTCTTTTTTACATATTGAATTGCCGAATCTGAATTTAATTTCTGATATTCAAAATACAGTGTTTTATTATAATTATACTCCTGCTCTTTCGTAAGATTATCCGATTTAATTTTCTTGAAATTGAGAATTCGTTCTTCTTTAATCTTTACGTAATGCTGTTTATTTTTGATCGCCTCGTTTAATTCTTTTAAAATAACATCATTATTCTCCGATGCAAAAAGCGGAAAATTTAGTATAAGAAATAGAAATAAGCAGTATTTTTTCAAAGCGATTTAATATAAAGATTTACAAATATAGCAAAGCGAAAATATAAAAAATGAATTATTTGAAAGTGGTTAGAATGTACCAAATATGGGTGTTATTTAGATTTATGATATTCAAAAACAAAACAACAAAATGAACTCTGTTATAAATAAAATGATTTCGAAAGGAATAAACCTACTCGAAATCATTTATTAAAACGTTCTCTTTCAAAATTATAGATGTGCCGCAATAGGCGCAGATAAACAGCTTTCTGGAATATTAAAAGCATTTACAAGAGCCACAGCGTCTGGGCGAATATCCCAACAAAGCTGGTTTACAATTTTACGAACTGCTTTCGTTTTTACCGCTTCCATATAACCATCTTCTAAGTACCAACCTTTATTTTTTTCGATTTGCGAAAGTGCGTACAACTGACTTAATTTCGTTAAAATAGCTTTTGAAGATTCGTCTTCAATTGCTTTTATTCCGATTTGGAATTGCTCTAAAACTATTCTTTCCAAATACGCTTGCGCTACGTCAATCATTTGGTGCTGAACAACGTTAAAAGCGTCATAAGGTTCCAAACCGCCGTCAATTAATTTTTTGATACGTCTTGCAGCAGAAGCCAAAATTGTTTTTTCTCTATGAACAAATGCCTGCAAATGAAATTCTGAATCTAATAAATGCTCATCATCTGTTTTGCGTGTAGCAATCGGATTTTTCTCTGTAATCGCCGTTAAAGCATTTTCGTACACATAGTTAATGATGCCCAAAGAACCCATTTCTCCGAAAGATTTTCTGAATTCTGCTAATCGATTTTTAGCCACCAATTGCATTAAAACAGTATTATCACCTTCAAAAGTGGTGTAAATTTCAGTATCGTTTTTAAGCGCATCGATTCTGTTTTCAGATAAATAGCCTTTTCCTCCGCACGCTTCTCTGCATTCCTGCAAAATATCTCTGGTACTCCAAGTCGAATATGATTTCATTCCCGCTGCCAAAGCTTCAATTTCCTGCATTTCGGCTTCGGTTCTGTTTAAAAATCTATTCGTTAAATATTGAAGTGCAAAATGAACGGCATACGTTTTTGCTAAATGTGGCAACAACCTGCGTTGGTGCATTCTGTAGTTTAAAATCGGAACTTCAGATCCTCCTTCTGGTCCAAATTGCCTTCTTTGGTCGCTGTAGCGAATGGCAATTGTCAATCCAGATTTTGCTGCCGCTAAAGCCGAACGCGGAATCCCGATTCTTCCTCCAACCAAAGTGCCTAACATCGTAAAGAATCGTCTGTTATCACTCGGAATTGGACTTTCAAATTCGCCTTTATCATTCACCGAAGCAAAACGATCCAGCATATTTTCTTTCGGAATCACCACATTATCAAAACTAATTGTGCCGTTGTCCACACCGTTTAATCCCATTTTATGCCCGCAATCGCCAATTGTAACTCCATTTACCACATTTCCGTTTGGATCTCGTAATGGAACCACAAAAGCATTTACACCGTAATCATGGTCATCAATAATTAATTTCGCAAAAACAGTTGCCATTTGTCCGTGAACAGCCGCGTTTCCGATGTATTCTTTTTGAGCATCTTTATTAGGAGTATGAATAGTAAAAGTCTTATCGTTATGATTGTAAGTTGCCGTTGTTTCCAAACCTTTTACGTTCGATCCGTGATGTGTTTCGGTCATGGCAAAACAGCCTGGAAGTTTCAGCGAACCAATGTCTTTCAGATATTTAGCATAATGTTTTTCTGTTCCTAAAGACTGAACGCTCATTCCCCAAAGTCCGAACTGAACACCAAATTTAATTACCAAACTCAAATCGTGATAACTCAGCGTTTCCATAATGGCAAAATAATCTTCAATATTGCCTCCTCCGCCATATTCTTTCGGATAAGCCATACTTCCCAGATTTTCATCGGCTAGAATTTTACACCATTTGTAAACAGTTTCTCTGAAAACATTAATATCGGTAGAAGTTTCATAAGCAAATTCGGGTCTTGAGATTACTGATTTTACTTTTTCTATAATTGCAGCTTCTTTCCCATCCAAAATCTGAGTGATTTTCTGAATGTCAAAACTAGCATTGGTTTGCGAATCTGCCGTGAATGATCCTGCTTTTGTCTTGAAGTTTTGAAGCGCTTCTTCGCCTAAAATCCCTAAATCATTTTCTAGTTTTATGAAATCTGATTCTATTGGTGACAAATCCAAATCGTTTCCTGAAAGCGCTTTTGCAATATCAAAAATCGACTTGACTGAAGAGGTATCTTGAATGCTTTTTTCAATATCCAATTTCCATTGTGCGAGTTCATTTCGCGAAGGCGGATTGGAAATATCGGCCTTAGAAGTCAGATATTTTTTTTCTTCTTCGGATAAAACATTTAAGGAATTTATAAATTCTTGTAAAGTCGCAAATTCTTTTGGAGTCAATAAATCATCTGACCACACTAAATAAAATAAAGGAGTAAAGGCTTGAAGTTTGGTATTTTTCATATCAATAGATTCGGATTTGGATTTAATTTTTTTTGCCACAGATTACACAGATTAAAAATGATTTCCTTTTTTTGCCACGAATTACACGAATTTTCACAAATTTTTATTTTGTATAATTTTAATTCGTGAAAATTCGTGTAATTCGTGGCAACAAATTTTGCACAAACAATATAATCCTCTTAATCCGTACAATCTGTGGCTATTCTTTTTTCGTATTAGAGCATAAAAAAACAGGAATGAAAAATACTCATTCCTGTTTAAACATCCTGTTAAGATTCTGATAATTTTCGATTTTAAACCAATAAAAAACATGAAAACTAAGAATTACGAACCCTTGGATATTGAGGTCATTTTTTGCTTGATGGCAAAAATATGATGTGAATTAAAAACTAACACTGCGGTAAAAATTATGCCGTATGCTGTAATTTGTAATGGGGTAATATTTTCTTTGAAAAAGAAGGCTGCCAATCCAAAAGCAATCATCGGATTGATGTTTAATAACATTCCAACCGTTGAAGAATTGATTCCGGAAAGTGCGTATAAATTCAAGAAAAGCGGAATAATGGTAAACAAAATTGCTATGGTTTCGATACAGAAATAGAATTTAAATTCTGTTGGAACGGGTCCTCCGTAACTTGGATAAAAGGGCAATAAACACAACGCTGCCAAAGTGATATGAAAAGTAAGAACAATAAACTTGTCAAAACCTTTGTTGGCGCGCTGGCTAACTAAATAAGCAGCATAGGTTAAACCGATAATAATACTGAAAAACATATCCATTATATCGCTGTAGGAAAGCAATATACATCCAGAAATACTTAATCCTACTGAAAGCCATTGCGTTTTTAGCAATTTTTCTTTTAGTATAAAATAAGCCAATAAAGTCGTTAAAATTGGGCAGACTAAATACGCTAGAGAAGCCGATTTAACACTGACATGATTTACAACATATATAAAAGTAAACCAATTAGCCATCAAAAATACGCTTCCGCCAATATTCAGCAGAATTGATTTTCTTTTTTCTGATTTTGATAAAGCATTAAAAATCTGAATGGTTTCTCTAATTTGTTTTCTTTTGAATAGAACGGCAATCAGAATCATTAAAATACCACAGCTAAAGACGCGAAAAAACAAGATATCTAAGGATGGATATTCATGAATTGGCTTTAAAACCAAACTGAAAAGTCCCCAAATAATAAAGGCTGAAACGGCGGCGATATAATACTTTGTTGTTTTCACAAAATTGTTTTTTGAATTGTTTTCTTTTGATGAGACAAATTTCTTAAAAATAAAACAGCAATACAGATACAGTTTTTGTAAATTGCAGCATAACAGTTTTTATTTCATGAAAAATTCAAATTACTTATACCTTCAATTTGCTGACAGAATCGAGAAACAGATTAAATCGGGCGTTTTAAATGTCGGCGACAAACTGCCTTCTATACGCGAAGTCTGCGCTGAAACGGGTTACAGCATGAGCACGGTGAGCAAAGCGTATTACGAAGTTGAAAGCCGTTCGCTAATTGAATCAAGACCGCAGTCGGGTTATTATGTGAGCAATATTTCTGCACTGGTTATTCCGGAACCTTCTGCCAGTAGTCCTGTTTTAAGTTTGGAAAATATTGAGCGTGAGGATTTAATCGATTTGGTTTACGGCGATATGCGTTCTCAAGATGTGACAATGCTCTCGCTTGGATTTCCGTCAAACGAATTGCTTCCAATTGCCAAATTGAATAAAGGAATGGTTCAAGCCATGCGCCAATTACCTAATAGCGGAACGAGTTACGAGGAAATTCAGGGAAATAGCAATTTAAGAAAGGAAATTGCCCGCTGGTCTTTTACTTGGGGAGGCGCTTTGACAGAAGAAGACATTATCACAACTCCAGGTTGTATTTCAGCTATTTCTGACTGTTTGTTGACCTTGACAAAACCGGGTGATACAATTATTACGGAAAGTCCGGTTTATTTTGGAATTCTGCAATTGGCGCGATCTTTAGGTTTGTACGTAATGGAACTTCCGACCAATATGACCACAGGAATTGAACTCGAAGCAGTTAAAAAAACGCTTTCTACAAATAAAGTGAAAGCTTGTGTTTTGATGTCCAACTTTAGTAATCCCTCTGGAAGTATGTTGCCTAATGAACATAAAAAGGAAATTGTCCGTTTGATGGATTTCTATAATGTTCCACTGATTGAAGACGATATTCACGGCGATTTGTACTTTGGCGCAAGCCGTCCAACCAATTGCAAAACTTATGATGAAAGCGGCATTGTTTTGTGCTGTGGTTCTGTTTCTAAAACTTTAGCTCCTGGTTACCGCGTGGGCTGGGTTTCGCCTGGGAAATTTAAAAAGGAAGTTTTGAGAACGAAATTATATCATACTATTTCGAACACAACTATTACGCATGAAGTGGTTGGCGATTTCTTGAAGAATGGCCGTTATGAAAATCATTTGAGAAAAATTCGTCAGATTTTGAATCGAAATTGTACCAATTACATCCATACCATTTTAGAATCTTTTCCTTCTGGAACTAAGGTGAGTCAGCCACAAGGAGGATTTTTTCTTTGGGTCGAATTAGATAAAAAAATCGACACAGCAGCTTTTTATCATTTGGCACTTAAACATAATATTAGTATTGCACCAGGGAGAATTTTTTCGTTTCAAAACCAATTTTCAAATTGTATGCGATTGAGCTTTGGATTGCCTTGGTCTAATGAGTTGAGAACTGCGATTCAGACTTTGGGGAGATTGGCGAAGCAGTTTTGAAGTCGCAATAATCAACCCAATATTGTCATTTCGACGAAGGAGAAATCTCCACAAGTAGCTCTACAAAGATTTGCGATTTAGTTTGCGGAGCTACTTGTGGAGATTCCTCGTTCCTCGGAATGACACACTTTACGGTTAAATACTTTACGGAATTTCTAGCGTGATTGCTTCGTTCCTCGCAATGACAAAAAAAATGGACAGCGCAACTACTCACTGTCCAACCAACAATTAAAAGAAGACCAAAATTAAACAGTTATAAGACAAAATAAGCGTCCTTTTCGACTTTCTTAGGTTCGTCTTTTAAATCAAATTCTTTTATAATATCAAATTCGCTCTGATATTCGTTTAACATTTGCTTGATATTTTTTTCAATTGTATTTGCAATTGTGGTAACCGGTGTATCTGTTTCTCTGTTTTCAAAAGGATCTTGCAATTGAATCGCCATTCTTTCGATTAAAAAGAAAACCCCTCCAATTGCTGTAATCAACGGAATGGCAAACCAGCTTAAAACGCTTGTTAATCCGAAAGGCAATAGCAAAATAAACAAACACAGCGCTAATCGAATGTACATGCTGTAGGTCGTTGGAAAAATCGTGTTTTTAATTCGTTCACATTTTCCCATTTCATCACACAATCTAGACAACGTATTATCAATTTCAACTTGCTGATATACATTTAGTTTCTTTTCGTTCTTTGCATTTTTTAAATCTCTTGCGTGAAGCATTAAAATCGCATTCGGAACGTTTTGATGATTCTTGATGTATTTAATTTCTTCTTCGTTCATCAAACCTTGAAGCGGTTTTATTGCATCTTTATTTCTAAGTGACTGCCCTAAACTGTAACACCATGCGATTTGTCTTTTAGCAAAATTTTCCTTGAATTCACTCGCTTCAACCGAATAATCTGGATCTTCGTAAAACGTTAAAACCTGACGAATTAAGGTTCTCGAGTCGTTTACGACAGCACCCCAAACAATTCGTGCTTCCCACCATCTGTCATAAGCCTGATTGGATTTAAAAGCTAATAATAAAGAAATAATGGTTCCGATCATGGTCGGAATGGCAATCGGGATATCTACGGGTAAAGTGATAAAATAATGATGAAATATTTCAAACAGCACAGTATATGCCAATACTAATCCAAGTTCTACCTTAATTTTCCCGAGAACGTACTTCAGTGGTATTCTTTTCCTTAACAACATATTTTCGGCATTTAAATTAATATTTTCTTAAGATGCTAAGATTCTAAGCTTCTAAGATCCTAAGAATTAAAAAGCTTAGAGACTTAGGAGCTTAGAATCTCTGACTCAAACCATCTCTTCATACAATGAAAGAACAGGAAGTCCAAGTTTTTCATTGACATTTTCTTTTTTCGATTTTTTAAATTTGATTTTTTCGCCTTTTCTGGTTTCTACCAACATATCGATGTTGTGTTTTGAAATGGCTTCTGATAAAAAAGGAGCAACTTTTTCGTAATCGTCTTCAAAACTGGCCGTTTGGCTTACAATTTCGAAAGAGAAATTGGCGCTCAAGAAATCCTGAACATCTTTTACATGAATGTTCATACTAGAATTTTCTACGTAAAGTGCTTTATGGAAAACTTCTTTATTGATTTCGGTACTTAGATGCAGAATTGGGCATTTCTGATTTCCAGCCAATTGTACCAAATATTGATGGATTCTTTTGGTTTCTTGCTTATAAGAATGCGTCAGAATGACCAACTTCACTGAAAAGACTTCGATTAATCTTTTAAAAATCGGAGCTGAAAGTCCGTATTGCGTGTGAACTTTTAATTTTATGTTTGAAGTGTGTTCAACAATATAACGACAGGTTTCTAGAACTTCTTCCTGACTTCTGGTAAGTCCAGATTTCATTTCTCTTAAGAAACCTGAAGAAGAAAATGTATCTGGTGCTTCTGAAACTAATACTAAAATAATTTCTGATTCCGTATTTTTGGACTGATTCACAGCAGATTTAACAGCTGAAATTGTATCATCTTTTAAAGTCGTAGGTATAAGAAAATTTTTCATAAGCATAATCTTTAGTTTATACTTACAAAATAACTATCCGTTAATTAGACCTTTATTAAGCTAAAATTAGAATTTTCTAAAATTAAACATTAGATTTTTTAATGTTGCCTTTTTTAAAAATAATGGTAACAATTGTTCCCTTGTTTTGCTCGGATTGCACTTGAAGTTCGCCGTCATGCATTCTGATAATTTTAGAAGCTAACGGAAGTCCTAAACCATAACCAATGTATTTGGCAGCGATTTTACCTCTAAAGAAAGGCTCGTACAAATGCGGAATATCCTCAGGCGGAATTCCGATTCCAATATCGTTAATCGAGATTTTGATCATTTCTTTATTAGCAGAAAGACTCACAAACACTTCGTTGTTATCAGAATATTTTACTCCGTTAGTAATAATATTATTGATGGCCAGTTCTAAAAGCGGTTTATTGCATGGCAACAATAATAAATTAGAATCTTCTGGAGCAAAATTAAGCCTGATACTTACGCGGTTATCTGGATAAATTTTATCTAAATCTGATTTTACATCCAATAACAATTCGTCCATTCGGGCAATGTCAGACACTTGTTTTTGTCCGTCATATCCTGTTTGAGTCAGTTTGAGCAAGCTTTCCGTTAAATTTCCTAATCTTGAAGCCTGACTGTAAATATTTTGCAGCGATTCTATATATTCATGCTGTTGTCTTTCTTTAAGCAGCATAATTTCCGATTCGGCAATAATCGTGGTTATTGGTGTTTTTAATTCGTGAGAAGCATTATTAATAAAGTTGGCTTGAATTTCGAAAGAAGTTTCCAAACGATCCAGCATATTATTAAAAGTATTCGTCAAATCTGAAATTTCATCAGAGTTTTTAACCTCCGGAAGACGATTATGAAGATTTGAAGCACTAATTCTTTTTACTTCTTTTGTAATTCTTGCTACAGGATCGATAACGCGTTTGGCCAAGAATCGTCCTAAAAGAAAAGCTAAAATCACAAAACCGATTCCGCCGAAAAGCATAATTTTGACAATATAAACAATCGTATCTTTCCCTTTACGATCTCGCGCGCCAACAATTACAATATATCTTTGATTGTTTTCTTGAAAAATCTGTCCTAAATAATATTTATTATCTCTTTCAAAAGAATCTTTTCCTGTCTTTAAAATATTAGTATAAAAAGAATTTGGAAGATTTAAATTGGTATTGTAATCAAAACTATTGTGGCTGTTGATTTTCAACACATATTCTTCTTCCTCGATCAATTCTTCAAGACCGTTTTTTTTAAGGTTTTTGTAATATTTGATCTTTTCTGGATCTTTCTGAAAATGAATAGAAGAAACGATTTTTGCTCGATCATCCAGACGCTTTAAAAAGTGGTAACGGTTGTTTTCTCTAAACAAGAAAAAAACAATAATACACAATAGCGAGGTACTGAAGGTAGAAAGGGCAACGTAATTAAAAGTAATTTTTTTTCTAATATCCATATTATGGTTTTATAACATACCCCAAACCTTTCATGGTGTGAATAAGTTTGGTGGAATAAGGCTTATCGATTTTTCTTCTTAAGTACGTAATATACACATCGACAACGTTGGTATTCATATCAAAATTAATATCCCAAACGTTATCTAAAATCTGATCTCGCGAAACGATTCTGCCCGTATTTTTAGCCAAATAATATAACAATTTGAATTCTTTGGCAGTTAAAATGATGTTTTCGTCATTTCTTTTAACGGTTTTAGCACGTCCGTTTATTTCTAAATCAGCAATTGTGATGGTATCTATTTTTTCTGTTTCCTGTTGTGATCTTCTGTAGAGCGCATTTATTCTGGCATCTAATTCGCCAAATTTAAAAGGCTTAACCAAATAATCATCTGCTCCGGCATTCAATCCTGTTACAATATTTTCTGAAGTTCCTAGGGCCGTTAAAAGTAAAATGGGTACAAAGTTTTTTGCGGCTCGAAGTCTTCTGCAAATTTCAATTCCGTTTACATCAGGAAGCATTACATCTAAAATTACTACATCGAAAGTATAATTATGAATCATTTCCATAGCCGTTTTACCGTCCATTGCAACGCTTACTTCATTATTATTTTCTGCAAATCCTTTTCGTAATATCGATAATAGATTTGGTTCGTCTTCAACTATAAGTAATTTCATCTTAAGAAGTTTGTATATACAACAAAAATAGCAATACAATTTAACATAATTTGGCACACCATTACAAATTATGATTTAATTATGAAGAATAAAAAAAGCAGACCCCATAGTCTACTTTTTAATATTATTTTGCGCTGAAAGCTTCTTATTCTTAATTTTTAGAAAGTCTCACCTGCATTCAAATAGAATCCTTTAGAGTTATTTCCCCATGAATAATCCAAAATTAGATTGGTTTTGGAAGCTTTATCTATTAAAATTCTCAAACCAGCACCAACCGCAGGCTGCACTGATTTGAATAACTTTAAATCGGTATCTGAATTACTGGCTGTTACAAAATTGGTAAAAACGGTGCCGCTCAGCAATTGATTGCAAGTAATTGGGAAACGAAATTCGGTCGATAAATAAACCAAACCATTTCCTCTAAATAATCCCTGCGTATACCCTTCTCCACTCCTACTGCGCTGGTCCCAGCCAATCGCAGGAAGATTTAAATAAGGTACTTTTCCTTTGGTTACAAATTGTCCGTAAGTCCAAATTGCCAAAATATAACGTGGATTTTTATGAGATACGGGAATAAAATGACGGTATTCTGCAAACAGCACATTACTATATTCCTGATTATTAAAGAGTACCGGATTAAATCTATAGTTGATATTAGCAAACCATCCTTTTGATGCATTTACCTGATTGTCACGTGAATCATGAACTAAATTAAGACTCATTCCGTTCAGGAAATATTCAGAACTATCAAATCCGTATTTTTGGCTGTAATTGTAGTGATAGGTGTAATTTCCGTTTGCAACGTCCAATTCCCTATCGTCTATACTCGAATACCAGTCAATATTTATACCTCCGCCAACATAATAATTCTTTTTAACCTCAAAAGAAACGGTCTGATGGAATTTTAAGTAATTGTAATCCATGTCTTGAGCAAGTGAATCTACACTAAAACCAGAGGGCTGATCCCGTCTTGGCGGAATTATATCAGTCCCTAAACCATAATTGGGCTGCGAGAACAAATACAATCGGTAATCGCCACTCAAAAAGATTTTATTATTATTGAGCAGAATATTGTTTTTAATATTAACCAGCCACTGATTTTTGACGGTATAAGTAACTCCCACATTAGCAATAGAATATTTATCTTTTTCTTCTTTACCTTTAAAAGTATACTGTGCCACCGCACCAAAAAAGAATCCTGTTGCAGGCTGCGAACCAATTGCTGGAATCAGTAAAAAGAAATTGTTTTTTGTGGGTTTAACGACCAAAGCATCATCATCTTTCTTAAAAAGATCAAATAATGTTTTAGGGGGACAAATTGTCGGGGTTTCAATTTCAGGATTTTTAATTTCTTCTTGAGCGAATAAATTAAAGGAAATAAGAAATAATAATCCTAAGATTTTAGACTTGTACTGAACGGCATTATTTTGAAAAAAAAGCACCATTTACAAAGTTTGTTTAGAAATAAAAATTAAATCTCTTTGTAAATATAATTCTTATTTTCAACATCTTACGCACTAAATTAAAATAATTTGAAAATATTTTAACAAAAAAAAGCCGTCAAAAAATATTCGACGGCTTTAAAATATTGCAACTTATTATTTCGTTATAAATTTTGGATGAATCAGGTTTTCTAAAGAATAAATCTCATCCCATTTTTCCTGAGTAATAAGTTTGCGTTCTAAAACAGCAATCTGGTGCACACTTTTGTTTGTTTTTAATGCCTCTCCAGCAATACTTGCACTTTCTTCGTAACCAATAATCGGATTCAGTTGTGTTACGATTCCGATGCTATTCATCACCATATTGTAGCAATGATCAACGTTTGCAGTGATACCGTTAATACATTTATCAATTAAAGTCTGAATTGCATTCGAAAGATAATCTAAGGACGTAAACATCGCAAAAGCAATAACGGGTTCCATTACATTCAACTGTAATTGACCCGCTTCTGCTGCCATTGTAACCGTCAAATCCTGACCAATTACATAAAAACAAGTTTGGTTTACCACTTCTGGAATTACCGGATTTACTTTTCCTGGCATAATAGAAGATCCCGGCTGACGTGCAGGCAGATTAATTTCATTTAAACCTGTTCTTGGCCCAGAACTCAATAAACGCAAATCGTTGCAGATTTTAGAAATCTTAACCGCAGAACGTTTTAAAGTTCCCATAATTTGAACGTAAGCTCCTGTATCTACAGTTGCTTCAATTAAATCTGGAGAAAGCGTTAACGGAATTCCAACCTCATCGGCCAAATATTTTACACAAAGTTCAGGATAACCTTCTGGCGCATTTACTTTTGTTCCAATAGCGGTTGCGCCCATATTGATTTCCAACAATAATTCCTGAGCATTTTTCAATCGCTGAATATCTTCTCCAATTGTGGTCGCATAAGCTTTAAACTCTTGTCCTAAAGTCATAGGAACCGCGTCTTGCAATTGCGTTCGTCCCATTTTTAAAACTTCTTTAAACTCTTCTCCTTTTTTAGCGAAAGCAACTTCTAAACCTGCGAAAACCTTAATAAAGTTTTCCATTTTTAAATACAAAGCAATTCTAAAAGCGGAAGGATAAGCGTCATTTGTTGACTGCGAACAGTTTACATGATTATTTGGATGAAGAAAATTGTATTCTCCTTTTTTATGACCTAAATATTCCAGTCCGATATTAGCGATAACTTCGTTTGCATTCATGTTTACAGAAGTTCCTGCACCGCCTTGAATCAAATCGCTCACAAACTCCTGATCAAATTTACCAGCAATCACCTGATCGCTTCCGTAACAAATCGCTTCTGCAATTTTAGGATCGATTGCGCCACAATCTTTATTGGCCATTGCTGCGGCTTTTTTTACATAACCTAAAGCTTTGATAAATAAAGGTTCTTTTGAAATTGGAATCCCAGTGATATTGAAGTTTTCTACCGCTCTAAACGTTTGGATTCCGTAATATAAATGATTTGGAATTTCTAATTCTCCTAGAAAATCATGTTCTTTTCTTGTTGATTCCATATTGTGAAATTGATAATTTTAGCTTAAAAATTAAGTGTAAAGCTACACTAATTTTATTCTAAAGTTTATACTATTTCGAAAATGATTTAAGATTTTCATCGAATATTCTACAGCAAAATTAGTACCTTTTCAACCTCAAAAAATTATTAAAAGAGTTGAAAAAAGAAAGCGAATATTTTCTTGATAAAGAATACAATACGATTATTTACGCCAAAGACGATCTTAATTTTAAGGACTTTGAATGTTGTGTTTTTAATAATTGTAATTTCTCTGCCTGCACTTTTCTAGCGGTAACTTTTATCGACTGCGTTTTTAATGATTGTATTTTTTCTGAGGCGAAAATCAATTATGTCGCTTTTAGAACTGCAACTTTTAATCGATGCGAAATTAAAGACGTCAATTTTGCTATGTGCGATAAATTGATTTTTGAAATTGAATTTAACGACTGCATTTTAGACTTTTCGAAGTTTTATACGCTAAAATTAAAAGGTACATTTTTCACCAACTGCAGTTTAATCGCCGTAGACTTTATGGCCGCAGATTTGACCAATGTCGTTTTTTACAATTGCGATTTATATCGTGCTGAATTCAACAAAGCCATCGCCAACAAAACCGATTTTAAAACGAGTTTTAATTATACAATTGATCCGTCTAAAACTAAATTGAAGAAAGCTGTTTTTTCTTTGAATGAAGTGAAAGGTTTGTTATTTACGCATGATATTGTGGTAAATTAGAAACAAAAAAAGCCAGTATTAAACTGGCTATGATATATTATTTTTCTTTTGGAACTATCCTACTATTACATCTCTTTTCATAATAACTAATTTTTAATTAATTTATGTATACAATATTACGTGTTAATAAAACAAATTACAACTTATTACTGTTAAAAATTATGCAACATCTAAATCATCACCTGATTTAAATTTTCTAGTGGTAATAACATCTTTTGAATAAAAATCTTTTACAAAAATATTGGTAAAACCAGATAATGAATGTTTTGCAATAACAGTTAATCTAATATATGAGGAAGGATCACTCCAATTCATTTCTATATCCTCTGTGGTTCGAATTCTCATTGCATGCAAACTATTACTGTCATTTTTATTTTTAGGTGGAATATAAGAAATAAAGTTATCCTTTAACTCAATATCTTTTCCTTGGATATTCATTCCTCCCACACCTCCAACTTGCTTGTAAAACGTGGGCTCAATTCTAATATCGAATATCTCTGAATCGGTCCTATTTACAAACTTGAAAAAGTAATTTATTTCTCCTTCAAAAACAACCTTGCTTATAAAAGGCGAAATTTCTACTTTGACTCTTTTACGATTTAAAAAATGCATTAAAAATAAATACGATGATACTAAACCCGTTATTATGCTAATTATAAATCCTAAAATTATTTCTCCCATGTCAAATGCAAACGCTTAAAAAAGCAAATTTACAAATAATATTAACAAGTCAAAAGCTACAATATAATATTTTTTACCATCACGTAATCTTCCATCAAATAACCGTTTCCAATTTCTATATCGACAGTTTCTTTAATTTCGAAACCCAGTTTTTTATAGAAATTCAAAGCTGTATTAAATCGGTTTACGTTTAATAAGAGTTCATTAGAATTATTTTCTAATGCCATTTTTTCGATTTCTTCGAAAAAGATTTTACCATAACCCTTTCCTTGTGTTTCGGGCAAAAGGTATATTTTATGGATTTTAGTTATCGTTTCGTTTTTATAACCGTGTTCAATTCCGATAAAACCAATTACGGAATTCGAATCTGAAATTAAATAGAATAACTGTTCTTTATTCTGAATTTGCTTTAATAAAGCTTCATCAGAATAAATTAGATCTAACATATATGCTAATTGTTCTGCAGTTAAAATTTCGCCATACGTGATTGGCCATGTTATGTTTGCAATCTCTTGAATTTTAGCAATATCTTTAACTGATGCTTCTGTAATTTGAATCATATTATTTAGTAAAAACTTGATTTTCTTGTTCGCTTACGCGGATGAAAGTGGTTCGTTTAGTTAACTCTTTTAATCTTGAAGCTCCAACGTAAGTGCAAGTGCTTCTTATTCCGCCTAAAATATCTAAAACAGTGTGAATAACATCTCCTTTAAACGGAACTTGAACTGTTTTCCCTTCACTTGCTCTGTATTCTGCAACACCTCCAGCATGTTTGTCCATTGCGGTTTTCGAACTCATTCCGTAAAATTGTTTGAATTTTTCTCCATTTACTTCAATTAGTTCGCCTCCGCTTTCAGTATGACCTGCCAGCATTCCGCCTAACATTACAAAATCTGCTCCTGCTCCAAAGGCTTTTGCTACATCGCCCGGAGTTGTGCAGCCGCCGTCGCTTATAATGTGACCGCCTAAACCATGCGCAGCATCGGCACATTCAATAATAGCAGACAGTTGCGGATAACCAACTCCTGTTTTTACACGAGTGGTACAAACAGAACCTGGTCCAATTCCGACTTTTACAATATCAGCACCAGCTAATAACAGCTCTTCGGTCATTTCTCCTGTTACGACGTTTCCTGCAATAATGATTTTGTCTGGAAATTTTTGGCGTGTTTGTTTCAAAAACTCAACAAAATGCTCAGAATAGCCATTTGCGACATCAATACAAATGAATTTCAGCGACGGATTTGCAGTAATTATTTCTCCGATTTTTTCAAAATCTTCTTTTCCTGTTCCCGTACTTACGGCAATATAATTGTAAATATCTGGAGTTGCGTTTTTTAGAAATGAATTCCATTCTTCTAAAGTGTAATGTTTATGAATGGCTGTAAAGAGTTTTTCTTTCGCTAAAACCTGTGCCATTTCAAAAGTTCCCACCGTGTCCATATTGGCTGCCATAATTGGAATTCCTGTCCAACTTGAAGCACTGTGCAAAAATTTGAAATTTTGTTCTAAGGAAACTTCAGATCTGCTTTTAAGCGTTGATCTTTTAGGTCTAAACATTACGTCTTTAAATCCTAATTTCAGGTCCATTTCTATTCTCATAGTTCGAGATTTTGGTTACTCTCAAATATAGGAAATTTTAGATTTTAGATTGTGGATTTTAGATTAACAAAAACTTGAACTTTTGAACAATTTGGTCTCTGATTTACCTTCGCGGAAGCGTATTAGAAACTTATTTTTTTGAAGTTTGATTTACTTTGCGCGGGCTTCTCCCGAAGCCTCGGGACGCTCAGCCTGACAAACGTTAATTGAAATTCCACAAAGATTCACAAAAGATTTCACAGAGATTCACAAAGGTAACTCAACGTAACAAACTTGAAACTTTAAACATGAAACAAAATAAACAAAAAACTTACCCGTGAATTGTCTCTCCTTTTCCGTAATTCGTAATGATCGATTCTTCGAATGCCAACCATTCTCTCCAGCGTTTTTCAACGTCGATTCCTTTTCCGTATTTGCGGGCGTATGTGATGAATGTGGTGTAATGTCCTGCTTCGCTTTCCATTAATTCTCTATAGAAAACTGCTAATTCTTCATCCTGAATGTTTTCAGACAAAACTTTAAAACGTTCGCAGCTTCTGGCTTCAATCATTGCTGAAAACAATAATCTTTCAACAAGACCAGAAACACGGCTTCCGTCTCCGCTTTTTTTCATGTATTGGTAAAGTTCGTTAACGTAATCGTCTTTACGTTCGCGTCCTAATTTTAATCCTCTTTTGATAATAATGTTGTGAACCTGCTCAAAATGATCGATTTCTTCTTTGGCTAAAGCCAATAGATCTTTCACTAAATCCTGATGCTCAGAGTTATTGGTAATAATTGTAATTGCGTTTGTTGCTGCTTTCTGCTCGCACCAAGCGTGATCTGTCAAGATTTCTTCAATGTTTTTCTCAACAATATTTACCCATCTTGGGTCGGTTGGCAATTGTAATCTTAATACGCCCATAGTCTTTTTGTTTGTTTTGTTTTAATTTGTTTCAAGTTTCACGTTTTAAGTTAGTTGGAAACGAAAAAAGTTTAAAGCCTTGTAACACGTTTATTTCCGCATTACAAAACTTTAAACTTGAAACCTTAAACTTGAAACTAATTTTTAGTACGCGAAGATTGGTCTTTCGCTCATTAATTCGTTTACTTCTTCAGCAACTTCTTCGATAAGATCTTCGTTTGTGTGATCTGTAAGAACTTTATCGATTAAAGCTACGATAGTTTCCATATCTTTTTCAACTAAACCACGAGTTGTGATTGCAGCTGTTCCAACACGAATTCCAGAAGTGATAAATGGAGATTTATCGTCAAAAGGAACCATGTTTTTATTTACTGTAATTTCAGCTTTTACTAAGGCATTTTCAGCTTCTTTACCAGAGATGTTTTTGTTTCTTAAGTCAATAAGCATCATGTGGTTGTCAGTTCCGCCAGAGATAATGTTGTAACCTCTTTTTACGAAAGCGTCAGCCATTGCATTGGCATTTTTTTGCAATTGCATTGCGTAAGTAAAGAACTCATCTTTAAGCGCTTCACCAAAAGCAACCGCTTTAGCAGCGATGATGTGCATTAAAGGTCCGCCTTGATTTCCTGGGAAAACAGCTAAATCTAATAATGAAGACATCATTCTGATTTCTCCTTTTGGAGTCGTTAATCCTTGTGGATTTGGGAAATCTTTCCCCATTAAAATAAGACCTCCACGTGGTCCTCTTAATGTTTTGTGCGTTGTTGTAGAAACAATATGACAATGTGGAATTGGATCGTTTAATAATCCTTTTGCGATAAGACCAGCTGGGTGAGAAATATCAGCAAATAAGATCGCTCCTACGCTGTCAGCAATTTGTCTGAAACGAGCAAAATCCATATCACGAGAATAAGCCGAAGCTCCTGCGATGATTAATTTTGGCTGTTCTTTAGTTGCGATTTCTTGAATTTTATCATAATCTAAACGACCAGTTTCAGCATCTACACCGTAGAAAACTGGACGATATAAACGTCCTGAGAAGTTTACCGGAGAACCGTGAGTTAAATGACCACCGTGAGATAAGTCGAAACCTAAAATAGTATCACCAGGATTCAAACAAGCGTGGTAAACAGCTGTATTTGCCTGAGAACCAGAGTGAGGCTGTACGTTTGCATATTCAGCGCCAAATAATTCTTTAGCTCTGTCAATAGCAATTTGCTCAATAACGTCAACTACTTCGCAACCGCCGTAGTATCTTTTGCCAGGATAACCCTCTGCATATTTATTAGTTAAAACAGACCCTGCTGCTGCCATTACTTCATCACTTACAAAATTCTCTGAAGCAATAAGCTCTAATCCGTGAATTTGTCTTTCTTTCTCCTCTTGGATAAGATCAAAAATTTGTTCGTCGCGTTGCATTTTTTTGTTTTTCGTTAATTTCACGCAAAAATACAAAAAAACGTTTGTCAAACTGCTAGATTATGATATATTTGACATACAATTTTTCAACAAAACAATTAACATTAAACATGCCTATAACCGCTAACGATACCAGTAGAAAATCATGGTTAGAAGTACCAGAAAATAGCGACTTCCCTATTCAGAATATTCCTTTCGGCGTGTTTCTTACCAAAGAAAATGTCGTTACAGTAGGAACAAGAATTGGTGATTATGCTATAGATTTAGGGGCTTTACAGCAATTAAACTATTTTGAAGGAATAGAATTGACCGATGATATGTTTATGCAGGATACGCTAAATGATTTTATTTCTGACGGAAAAAAAACATGGCGTTTAGTTCGAAATCGTATCGCAGAGATATTCGACGAAACTAACCCGCAATTAAGAGATACAACAAAACACAGAGATATTGTTATATTTAAAATTGAAGATGTAGAGATGCAACTTCCAGTTTTAATTGGCGATTATACGGACTTTTATTCAAGTAGAGAACACGCTACAAACGTAGGGAAAATGTTCCGCGATCCAGATAACGCTTTGTTGCCAAACTGGCTTCATATTCCGGTTGGATATCATGGAAGAAGTTCTACAATTGTGCCATCTGGAATTCCGGTTCACAGACCTATGGGACAAACTTTGCCTGCTGGACATGACACGCCTGTTTTTGGCGCTTCACGCTTAGTAGATTTCGAATTAGAAACTGCTTTTATTACGACAGATGTCAATGTGATGGGCGAAAATATTTCAACTTTCGAAGCTGAAGATTATATTTTCGGAATGGTTTTATTGAATGATTGGAGTGCGCGCGACATTCAGAAATGGGAATATGTGCCGCTTGGACCATTCTTAGCTAAAAACTTCGCAACTTCAATCTCACCTTGGATTGTAACTATGGATGCTTTAGAGCCTTTTAGAACTAAAGGTCCGAAACAAGACCCTACTCCGCTTCCTTATTTACAGACAAAAGGTAAAAAAGCCTTTGATATTCATTTAGAAGTTTCCTTAAAACCTGAAAATCAAGAAGAAGAAACTGTAATTTCACGATCTAATTTCAAATATTTATATTGGTCAATGAGCCAGCAGTTAGCGCACCACACTTCTAATGGATGCCGTGTAAACTCTGGTGACATGATGGGTTCTGGAACAATTTCTGGTCCAACTCCTGATAGTTTTGGTTCTATGTTAGAGTTGACGTGGGGAGGAAAAAATCCGTTGAAGTTAAAAGACGGAAGCGAACGTAAATTTATCGAAGATAATGATACCGTTATTATGAGAGGTTTCTGTGAAAATGCAGAAGTAAGGATTGGTTTTGGAGAAGTTTCAAGCCAGTTATTGCCTCCTTTTACAAGATAATCAAAATCAGAGCAATCTGAAGAAATATAGAAAAACAAAAAACCTTGGTTCTCACCAAGGTTTTTTATGCTTTATATTTAAATCTATAAAGGAAAGTCATTTATTCTAAAAGTACCTTTACCCAGACCAAACGATGATCTGAACTTGATTCCCTTTTTTCAACTAATTCTGACATCGGTTCACCTTTTGCAGGCCAAAAAACACTGCTGCTAATGACCTTAAAACCAATCTTTGACGGTAATACATAATCAGCGCGCATTCTCCAAAAGGCAGTATGATTAATGGCAAAAGGATTTTGAGGACTATGCTCAGCGCCGCCTTTACTAGCAGGCGTAAAATCGCTATTAACTTTCGGATCTTCTATTAAAGACTTTATGCCTTCTCTAATAGCGTTTCCTTCGACTGGTGAAGCGTTTTGATCTCCCAAGATTACAAATCGAGAATCAGGAGACAAACCACCTTTTACGCCTTTATCATCATAAATATAAGAAGCCGAATTATCTGAAATATAATCTTTCCAGAATCGGATTTCGTCATGATTTCTTTTCCCATTGCGATCTTCTTCGCCGTCAAAAGTGGGAGGAGTTGGGTGACTGGCTAAAATATGAACTGTTTTATTACCAATCTGTACAGGAACATCCCAGTGAGATTTTGAAGATAACGGAAACTCTTTCCATGCTTTCTTACTATACCAATCCGTTCTATCTGCTTTTTTGGTAATTAATGCTCCTGGCATATCTTTCCATTTAAAATGCTGAAAAGTGCGAACTGCATTCACATCAATAGGATATTTAGACAAAAGCATCATTCCATATTGTCCAGGATACATACCAAATCCCCATGCATCATTTCCAAAATTATCCACCTTTCCATCGTTGTTCAAATCGTAAGGACTTGGCTGGCCAGTATTTACTGTTGAATAATAGTAGTAAGGATAATCAATGGCCGTTGCGCCGCCTTGGCTCACATTCAAATAATTTTTGATGAACATCTTTACGCCAAGTTTAGGGTCTTGAATATAATCGAATTCGTTTAACAGAATAACGTCTGGTCTAACGGTTTGAATAATCTGAGCGATATTTTTGATTTGAGTATTATGCCCTGAATTAAGCTGATAAATCAATATCTGTTCCGACTTTCCCATTGCGCCTTTTGGCGAATAATTATCAGATTCCATACTTACATTGTAGGTAGCAAATGTAAGTTCGGTTTTTTCTTGTGAATCAGATTGTGAAAATAGAACTCCGGAAGAAAGCACGGAAAGGATAAAAAATATTTTCTTCATATAAAATTAAATCTGCATTTCTGCATTGTTGAACATACGAATATAAGAAACACACGGCAAACCTGTCTGTTAAATGTACAACAAAAAAAGCTGCCACTTTTGGTGACAGCTCAAATAATATAAGAAAGTATCTGTATATCTGATAATTTGACGACAGATTAAAAAATCAAAGTGATTCTTTTTATCATCTGTAGCCAATCGTTTTATGCAGGAATCTGCTGACTTAAACAGTGTAAAGTTCCGAATCCCCAAATGAAATCAATACAGCTGATTCCAATCACTTCACGATCAGGGAAACATTCTGCTAAAATATTTAAAGCAACGCGATCGTTACTGTCATTGAATGTTGGCACTAAAACACAGTTATTCAAAATTAAGAAATTAGCATAACTCGCTGGTAAACGTAAATCTTCAAAATCTACACGTTTTGGCATTGGTAATGCTACAATTACAGGAGATTTTCCGTTTTCTAATTTTGCATTTTGCAAACGTTTCAAATTATCCTGTAACGGTTTATAGTTTGAATCGTTTTTATCTGTTTCAACAATTGTAACAATTGTATCTTCGTTTACAAATCGGCATAAATCGTCGATATGGCCGTGTGTATCGTCGCCTTCAATTCCGTCTCCTAACCAAATTACGTTGGTAACACCAAGATATTCTTTAAAAACCGCTTCGTAATCTTCTTTAGTAAAACCAGCATTTCTTACTTGAATCGTCGGATGCATCAAACATTCTTCAGAAGTCAATAAAGTTCCTTTTCCGTTTACATCAATTGCTCCTCCTTCAACAATTACTGGTTTTCCTTTATACATTACCTGAGTCAAAGGAACATCAATAAAATCTGCTACTTTACCAGGAACAAATTTATCTAATTGATAATTTTTATATTTTGCCCAGCCGTTGAAATTGAAATTCAAAGCTTCTCTTTTCGAACCGTTTTTTACGATGATCGGCCCTGAGTCACGCATCCAGCTCCTGTTGGTTTTATGAATAATATAAGAAACATTTTCCAGGTTTACACGTGCTCTTTCAAGCATATCAGCTACTTTTTCTTTTAGCTTTTCATCGGCTACAACCAAAAAAACAGTTTCAAAAGTCGCTACTTTTTTTATAAACTCTACAAAAGCCCATTGAACAGCCTCGTATTTTCCTGGCCAGTCATTGCCATTATGCGGAAAACACAATACAATTCCTTGCTGTTTTTCCCATTCCGCTGGAAATCTTCTATTATTTGTTGACATAAATAGGTTCTAATTTTGAAAGTGCAAAGATAAGCATTCGTTAGGATTTTAAAACAAATGAGCAAAAATCATATGCTGTTTCACGAAAAATATCCTCTAAAAATTAAGTTAAAGATTAAATAATGCACCCTTAATATTTAACACAGAGCTCAGAACTACTTTTGCGACAACTAAAAAACTAACACATGAAAAATTTATCAATCTCATTATTGGCTGCTCTTTTTATATTGGCAAGCTGTAACAATGATGAAAATTCTAACAACGAACCCGAAGTTGTTGTAAGTGAAAACCCTGCAACTTTTAAAGAAATTGGTTCTATTACCATTGGTGGAGAAGCTGCTGCGGAAATCTCTGCTTATTGCGAAAAAACAAAAAAGCTTTTTACAGTAAATAACAGCGGTGTAAACCAAATCGACGTTATTGATATTACAGATCCGACAAAACCAAAAAGCATCGGAAAAATTGATTTAGTTGCTTACGAAGGTGCTGCAAACAGTGTTTCTGTTTTTGACGGAAAATTGGCTGTTGCTTTAGAATCGACTGTAAACAAGCAAGGAAACGGTAAAGTGGTTATTTTTAATACTTCAGATTATAGTCTAATCAAACAGGTTTCAGTTGGAGCTTTGCCTGATATGATCACTTTTTCTCCTGACGGAAAATTTATCATGACGGCTAACGAAGGCGAACCAAACACAGATTATTCTCAAGATCCAAACGGAACTATTTCTATTATTGAAACGAGTACTTACAATGTTACAACTCTAGATTTCAGTTCATTTGCTAGTCAAGCTGCAACTTTAGCAAAAGACGGATTCAGAATTTCAAAATTTGCTAAAACTAGTTTTGCTCAAGATATCGAGCCAGAGTACATTACTATTTCCGACGATTCTAAAACAGCTTGGGTAACTTTACAAGAAAATAATGGTGTTGCCAAAGTTGATTTAACTTCTAAAACAATTACGGCGATTTATCCTTTAGGTTTAAAAGATTTTAATACGGCTGAAAATGCAATTGATGTTAGCGATAGCGACAATAAAATTGCTTTTAGTCCGTGGAAAGTTAAAGGGCTTTATATGCCAGATGCAATTAGCCATTTTACTGTAAATAATACTCCTTATTTTGTTACTGCTAACGAAGGTGACGCAAGAGAATACACAGCATACACTGATGTGAAGCGTATGAAAAGCATGACACTTGATGCAACTGCTTTCCCAGATGCTGCAACTTTAAAATTAGATGTTAATCTAGGAAGACTAAACCTTGTCGCTGACATGGGTGATACTGATGGAGATGGGGATTTAGATGAATTAGTAAGTTTTGGAGGAAGATCATTCTCTATTTGGAATGGAAACACTGGAAAAATCGTTTTTGACAGTAAAAATGATGTTGATAAAAAGACAAACGAATTAGGCACTTACGACGACAAAAGAAGCGATGATAAAGGTTCCGAACCAGAAGCTGTAGTGGCTGCTAAGATGGGAAATCAGAATATTTTATTTGTCGGTTTAGAAAGATCTGACGCATTTATGGTATACGATGCTACGAATCCGACTTCACCACAATACCTTCAAACTGTAAAAACAGGAGATGCTCCAGAAGGAATTCTTTTCATTCCAGCTTCAAAAAGTCCGACTAAAAGAAGCTTGTTAATAGTAAGCAGCGAAGGCGATGGATCTGTTAAAATTTATCAGCCAGATTTGAAATAATAACTCTTTTTTTAGAATAGCAAAAGGACAAAATGTGAATTTTGTCCTTTTTTATGCTTTCTATTATACTTATTTTAACGGATTTACATAATTAAAAGCAAAAAGATGGAAATTATGTAAGAGCATATACAACACTTTGTAGAATTCGACTTCTAATTTTGCTCATGAGTTTAAAATAAAAACAATTTAATTTTTGATATCATGAAAAAGAAATTAGTATCAGTATCCTTATTACTACTATCATTTGCTGCAGGCGCTCAAAATATGGCTACCACTTCTACCAAACCGAGTACTAGCCAAGAATTCAACAAATGGTCGATTGAACTTAATGGCGGGGTAAATAAACCAACCAGAACAATGACTCCAGGTTATACTACCGAAACATTAAACTTTTTTCACGGAGATTTAGGTGTAAGATATATGTTTAGTCCAAAGTTTGGGGTGAAATTAGATGTTGGTTACGATCAATTTAAAGAGAAAAAAAATACTCCAGATTTTGAAAGCCGTTATGTTAGAGCAAGTTTACAAGGGGTTATCAACGTTGGACGTGCTTTAAATTTTGAAACTTGGACAAACACAATTGGTCTTTTAGCTCATGGAGGTTTTGGAGTTTCGCAAATTAGTACTGAAACTGGCCCAGGTGGACAAGATTACATGGCTCACGGAATTGCTGGTTTAACTGGACAAATCAAATTGAGCAACAGAGTAGCTTTGACAGGAGATCTTACTGGTATTGTTAATGGAAGACAAAACTGGAACTTCGACGGAATGGGTAATACATCGACAGGTGCTTTTGATGGTGTTTTATTAAATGCTTCTGTTGGTTTGACATTCTACCTTGGTAAAAATGAAAAACATGCTGACTGGGTTGGTGAAGAAGATAGAATTACTGAATTGGAACAAAGAGTGGACTTAATCGAAACTGGTCTTATCGATACAGACAAAGATGGAGTTGCTGATTTATACGATTTAGAACCAAATTCTGTTGCAGGAGTTGCCGTTAACACAAAAGGACAGTCTATTGATAACAATCAAAATGGTGTGCCAGATGAGCTAGAAAGCTATTTGGATCAAAACTACCAAAAGAAAGGCGCTGGATCAGCTACAAACAATACTGTTGAAGAATTAATCAATGGCGGTTATGTAAATGTTTACTTCGATTTCAATTCGTCTAAACCAACAAACGCATCTCTTTCTGGTGTAGATTTCTTAGTGAAATACTTGAAAAACAATCCAGGAAAATCAGCAGATATTATTGGTTATGCTGATGAGATTGGAAATACAAACTACAACACTGAATTATCTAGAAAAAGAGCTGAAGCTGTGAAAAATGTAGCAGTTAACGCTGGAATCGACGCATCAAGATTGAATGTAATTGCTAACGGAGAAGATACTTCTGTTAACAAAAATTCTAAAGAGGCACGTCAGATCGTGAGAAGAGTTACTTTCCAAGTGAAGTAATTTATATAAAATCAATAACAAAAGAGCTGTTTCTAAATTGAAACAGCTCTTTTTCGTTATAAAAAATGCAAAGAGTTCCAGAGGAGCAACATATTTATAGAATTCAACGTTACAAATGAAAGAAGCTCCAGCGGAGAGACATATAAATTGTGAATATGCCGCTCCGCTGGAGCTCTTTATTGTTTATGCGTATTATTTTTCTATAAATATTTCGCTTCTCCGAAGCTTATACAAAAAGAGTTATCTGATGATAGCTCTTTTTGTATTTTCAAATAAAATCAAATTATTTATCAATTGCTCTTTTTGTAATATCTCCAAAAGCATCAATTCTTCTATCTCTGAAGAATGGCCAGTTTTGACGAACATTTTCTTGTAAATCTAAATCAACCTCAGCAATTAAGATTTCTTCCTTATCGTGAGAAGCTTGAGCTAAAATTTCTCCCTGCGGTCCAGCGATGAAAGAAGCTCCCCAAAACTGAATTCCTTCTGTTCCGTCGATGTATTTTTCTAAACCAATTCGGTTAGCTGCTGCTACAAAAACTCCGTTTGCAACTGCATGCCCTTTCATAACATTCATCCAAGCGCCATACTGATTTTCTCCATATTGCTCTTTTTCTTTAGGATGCCATCCGATTGCTGTTGGGTAGAACAAAACCTCAGCACCTTTAAGAGCCGTAATACGAGCTGCTTCTGGATACCATTGATCCCAACAGATTAAAGTTCCAACAGTTCCTTTTTTAGTTTCGATTGCTTGGAAACCTAAATCACCTGGCGTGAAATAGAATTTCTCATAGAAATGCGGGTCATCTGGAATATGCATTTTACGGTATAAACCAGCCTCAGTTCCATCAGTATCAATGATGTAAGCACTGTTATGGTAAATTCCGGCCATTCTTTTCTCAAAGAAAGGAACAATAATTACTACTCCTAATTCTTTTGCCAATTCGCTGAACGCAATAAATGAAGTACTGTAAAGTGGTTCTGCTAATGCAAAATTATCCACATCTTCACTTTGACAAAAATAATGACTGCTATATAATTCAGGTAGTAAGATTACTTCTGCACCTTGACTTGCTGCATCTCTTACCCAACTGATACATTTTTTAAGATTATTTTCGGCAACATCATTCAGATTTAACTGAATAACCGATACTTTATACTTCCTTTTCGCCATGACATAAAATTTAGAGTGCAAAAGTAGTAAATTTTAAAGGAATGGCAAAGTTTGATTTATCTACAATAAACAAAAAAAAAGAGCTTAAAAGCTCTTTATATTTGCCTGTAAGGATCACGTTTCATTGAAAATATTTTTACAATATAAACGATGTCATTTTCTTCCTTATATAATATTTTATAATTTCGTACTATAATTTTTCTGTATTCAGGTTCCAATTCATCTTTCTGATATTGCTCTGTAAAAACAATACTCTTAACGGTAGTAAAAATATCATTTTTAACATTTTTAGCTCCTTCACCAGACTTTTCTTTGTAATAATTATAAATTGTTTTTAATTGATTTTTAGCAGAATGTGTCCAGATTATTTCGATCACTTTACCCATTACCAATCTTCAGATTCCGTTTCTAAATCTCGCTGCGAAATTACTTTTCCATTTTTAATTTCAATTTCTGAATCAGCTAATTCAGATTTGTACTCAGATCTTGTAATTGGTTTCCCTTCAACTGAAAAAGCCACAATTTCGTCTTCTTTATAACTTTCAATTACTGCTTTAACAACCTTCAAAAGACGTTCATCGGCCGTATTTATGTATTCTAAAATACTATCTCTCAACTCTAAAGCTCCCATATCTTACACTATTAATTTTCAAAGATAACCAATTTTGAATTTGAGTTTTTAATTTTTCATTTAAATCCAAAAATTTTATAAAACAAAACCATTTTATAGAAATTTAAATATCCCTACAAAATGGTTTTACTTATTCAAAAAAGTAATTATTCTATAACAACTTTTTTAACCAAAAATTCAGTTTCTGATTTTTTGAATTTAATTTCGAAAGTTCCTTTTGATTGTGGTGAAAATGTATAAACAGTGTGCAATGCAGTTGGCGTTTGGTTAGCACAAGTTCCTGTAGGATATTTTGCTTCTACTTGGAATCCGCTGTCTTTTCCTATTGATATATCACTAATTCTATCAAAGGTTCCGCACGCATTATCAACTATAAAGGAAACATCAAAATTAATATCAACTCCTACTTTTCCTGTAGATGGTCCAGAAATACCAGTAACATTTGCGGCGCTTGAAACAGTCTGAGGTATTTCTTTATTGTTATCGTCACTACTGCACGCTACTAAAGAAACAGCTAAAAAAAGCATTGTCAAAACTGATTGTATTCTAAAAATTTTCATATAAATATAATTTAGTTCTATTATGTAGATGGCGCTAAATTACAAAGGTTGCTTGAAATAACGCAAAATAATTTAAGTCTTTCTAAAATAAAGCCATTTTACATCAATTCCAAAAAAAAGTAAATCTTGCAAAATGGCTTTTCAACCTAAAAAAATTCAACTAAGCTTGTTATTCAATCACTACTTTTTGAGTAAGGAATTCGGTTTCTGATTTTTTGAATGTAATTTCGAAAGTTCCTTTTGTAGCAGACTTAAATTTGTAAACTGTCTTTTTTGGTTCTGGAACTTGTTGCGTACAAACTTCTGATGGATATTTCGCAATAACTTGAAGCCCTTTTACAGATCCGATTGTTACTTCTGAAATTTTATCAAATTCACCACAAGCATTATCTACAACATAAGTGACGTCGTAGCTTAATTCGTCATTTACTTTTCCTGTTGCCGGACCTTTAATTTCGGTAACCAAAGCTGCTTTTGCTGTTGGAGCTGGTGTATTGTTATCGTCATCATTACTGCATGATGCAAACCCAATTGATAAAAATAATACTACTAAAGCAGATTTTAATCTAAAACTTTTCATATAAAATAATAATTAATTGTTAATTACTAAGAAGATGCGACTTGATTAGAATGGTTGCTTAGAGTAAATGTTAAAAAGTCAAAACAAAAGATTAAAGAACTAGAAATCAGTTTTTTATTGATTTAAAAAAATACTCAGGCTTACCGATATTTCTTATAAAAAATAAAACTTTCTGATTTAGCCCCGATAAAAACGGCATCCTTTTGGGGTGGGGTTCACCCCAAAAGATAGAGTGAATAGCGGGACAAGACTTGAACTGAAAATATTATTTCTGCTGCAAAAAAAAAACATCAGCCTTTCGACTGATGTTCCTTTTGTTATTTGCAAGCGTTTTTTTATACTGCTGGCTCTTTCTTTTTAAATATTTTTTTGAAAAGACTAATAAAAGCTAAAACAATGAATCCTAAAACTAGTCCGATTACAAATTCTTTGATAATTGCAGGAAGATGAATTTGAGGAACATAATGGTGGAAAAATGGAATATAGTGAACAAATATTCCTCCAGCGACCAATAGCAATGCAATGGTTCCTATTACGGTTAACCCTTTGATTACCAAAGGAAGTGCCTTAACTAATAAATTTCCAATAAATCTAGCTGGGCTATTTTCGTTTTTACTATGTTTGATAAGCTTATACCCTGCCTCGTCCATTCTCACAATAAGAGCCACAATACCGTATACGCCAATTGTCGCCACAAGAGCAATAATTGAGGTTACAATAATCTGCTGTGTTAGTGGTTCTTCAATAACAGTTCCTAAGGCTATAATGACAATTTCAACTGATAGAATAAAATCAGTTATAATGGCCGATTTTATTTTTCCTTTTTCAACTTCCAGAATCTGTTCTTCGGTAAGAGCTTCATTTGTAATTCCTTCTGACTCTTCGTGTTTGTGAGGAAAAATGAATTCATAAATTTTTTCAGCACCTTCATAAGCAAGAAATAATCCTCCAAGAACTAGAATTACGATGATTGCCACTGGTAAAAATGCACTTAGCAAAAATGCGATTGGAAGAATAATGATTTTGTTTAATAACGAACCTTTACTGATTGCCCATAAAACTGGCAATTCTCTAGACGATGCAAATCCTGAGGCTTTTTCGGCATTTACTGCTAAATCGTCGCCCAAGATTCCGGCTGTTTTTTTTGCAGCAATTTTACTCATTACTGCAACATCATCCATAATTGCTGCGATATCATCTAATAGAACAAAAAAACCTGAAGCCATCTTTTTAAATTTATTTTTTAGTGACGCGAATCTAGACATTTTGAGTTAATCTGCCCAATAAATTCCTGTCAAAATTTGTGCTTTTATTCGCAATTTTCTGTAGTATGTTTTAGCTGCACTGTCCTAAAAGAACCCATAAAATGATAAAAACTATAATTGTTCCGAAACAGCCTCCGCCTAACTTTTTAGCACCGTATCCTGCCAATAATCCTCTAAATAAATTGTTCATGATTTTCTAATTTTAATTAATAATTTGCTGATTTATATAAATTTAAAATTCATTCTTTTTTGAAAATATTTTGTTATATGAATTAGAAGAAAAGTTTCAGAATTTTGGGCAAAAAAAAAAGCACCAGTTAAAAAACCGATGCTTTTTTAAGATTAACATAAAAGAATTAATTAACTGTTTGGTTTCTAAAAACCAGCTTACCATCAAAAGCATCTAACAAAATGATGCTGTCTGTTGTTATGTTTCCTGCCAAAATCTCTTTTGACAATTGATTTAAAACTTCTCGTTGCACAATACGTTTTACAGGTCTTGCACCAAACTGAGGGTCAAATCCTTTATCAGACAAGTAAGCAATTGCTTCTGGAGTTGCATCCATTGTGATTCCTTGCTGAGACAGCATTTTGGTAACGCCTTTTAATTGTAAGCTCACAATTCTTGAGATATTATCAACTGTAAGCGGTGTAAACATTACGATCTCATCAATACGGTTGATAAACTCCGGACGAACAGTTTGTTTTAATAATCCTAAAACTTCGTTTTTCGCCGCTTCTGTAGCCGCTTCAACTCCGCCTTTAAGATTCTCGAATTTCTCCTGAATAATCTGGCTTCCCATGTTAGAAGTCATGATGATAATCGTGTTTTTGAAATCGGCCAGACGTCCTTTATTATCTGTCAAACGACCTTCATCGAGAACTTGCAATAAAATATTAAAAGTATCTGGATGCGCTTTTTCGATCTCGTCTAACAAAACCACAGAATATGGCTTTCTACGAACCGCTTCTGTCAATTGTCCACCTTCATCGTAACCCACGTATCCTGGAGGCGCACCAACTAAACGGCTCACACTGTGGCGCTCTTGGTACTCACTCATATCGATACGTGTCATCGCATTTTCATCATCAAAAAGATATTCGGCCAAAGCTTTCGCTAATTCGGTTTTACCAACTCCGGTTGTTCCTAAGAATAAGAATGTTCCAACAGGTTTTTTCATATCCTGTAAACCGGCACGGCTTCTACGAACGGCATCACTCACCGCTTCTATCGCTTCTTCTTGACCTACCACACGTTTGTGCAATTCGTCTTCTAAATGCAATAGTTTTTCTCTTTCTGTCTGAAGCATTTTTGTAACCGGAATTCCAGTCCATTTCGCTACTACTTCTGCGATGTCTTCTCTGGTCACTTCTTCTTTTATTAAAGAGTTTCCAGATTGAAATTCTTGCAATTGTTTTTGCAATGTTTCCTGACGTTCCTGCGCTTCTTTGATTTTTCCGTAGCGAATTTCAGCTACTTTTCCATAATCCCCTTCACGCTCTGCACGCTCAGCTTCATATTTAAAGTCTTCGATTTCATGTTTTACGGCTTGAATTCCGTCAACAATATCTTTTTCAGATTTCCATTTTGCGAAGATTTCGTTGCGTTCTTCTTTCAGGTTGGCCAATTCCATACCTAAAATCTTCAGCTTGCTTTCTTCTTTTTCACGCTTAATGGCTTCAATCTCAATTTCCAGCTGCATGATTTTACGATCCAAAACATCTAATTCTTCTGGTTTTGAATTGATCTCCATACGCAATTTAGAAGCTGCTTCGTCCATTAAGTCGATCGCTTTATCTGGTAAAAAACGATTTGTAATATATCTTTGCGAAAGCTCAACCGCCGCAATAATTGCTTCGTCTTTAATTTGAACTTTATGGTGCGTTTCGTATTTTTCTTTGATTCCACGAAGGATTGAAATTGCACTTTCTGTATCAGGTTCGTCAATTAGCACTTTTTGGAAACGTCTTTCTAGCGCTTTATCTTTTTCGAAATATTTTTGATATTCATCTAAAGTTGTAGCTCCAATTGCTCTTAACTCTCCACGAGCCAAAGCTGGTTTCAAGATGTTTGCCGCATCCATTGCGCCTTCACCTCCACCCGCTCCTACAAGCGTATGAATCTCATCGATAAACAAAACGATATCACCTTCTGCAGCTGTAACTTCTTTTACAACCGATTTTAAACGTTCTTCAAATTCTCCTTTGTATTTCGCTCCAGCGATCAAAGCTCCCATATCTAGGGAGAAAACGATCTTTTCTTTTAAGTTCTCCGGAACATCTCCATCCACAATTCTATGTGCTAAACCTTCTGCAATAGCTGTTTTACCAACTCCAGGCTCACCAATAAGCATTGGATTGTTCTTCGTTCTACGAGTTAAAATTTGCAAAACACGACGAATTTCCTCATCACGGCCAATAACCGGATCTAATTTTCCTGTACGCGCTAATTCGTTTAGGTTTTTAGCATATTTATTCAACGAATTATACGTTTCTTCAGCTGAAGCCGAAGTTACTCTTTCGCCTTTTCTCAATTCTTCAATTGCCGCTTTCAGTCCTTTACCAGTAACTCCTTGATCTTTTAAGATCTGAGAAACTCGGCTTTTCGAGTCAAAAATGGCCAAAATTAAATGTTCGATCGAAACGTATTCGTCGTTCATTTTTTGTGCAATAATTTCAGATTCATTCAAAGCTTTATTTGCGTCTCTTGAAAGCATGATTTCGCCTCCAGAAACTTTTGGAAAACTCTGAATTGTACTGTCTAAAATTTGTAAAAACAATGGCACGTTTAAATTTAGTTTTTTTAAAATAAAAGGCGCTACGTTTTCATCAACTTCAAAAATAGCTTTGAAAATGTGCTCATTTTCAATTTGCTGCTGGCCATTGCGCTGTGCTATTTGCTGCGACAACTGAATGGCTTCTTGTGATTTAATGGTAAACTTATTTATATTCATATTTTTACGATTTTGATTGATTTAACTGTCTGATTTTATAAGATTAAAGTTACGATTTATTGAGACAATTTTTTGAATCAAATAATTTAACTTTGCATTGTAATAGACAAATTATATTCCATAGTAAAAAAACAGACAAAATGACTGTAATTAAGGAGTTTTCCTCCATTTAACACGTCAAAAAGTCATAAAACAAGCCAAATATGAGTTTTTTTAATTCAATCTTCGGAAGTTCAGAGAACTCAGAAGCTCCAAAAAGTAAAGTAAACTGGACAGAATTAACAGATATACTTCAATTAATGGAGATCGAAGCTATTTCTAACGAAAAGCCAGTCGTTATTTTTAAACATAGTACAAGATGCAGCATTAGCCGAATGGCTTTAAAACAATTTGAAAGAGATTATGACCTTGAAAATGTTGTTGATGCGTACTTTTTAGACTTGATAGCACACAGAGATATTTCAAACGAAATTGCAAGCAAATTTGGTGTTTACCACGAATCTCCTCAATTGATTTTAATCAAAAATGGAAAAGCGGTTTATAACGTTTCGCACAGCGATATTGATGCTGAAGCGTTGAAAAAGCAGATCTAAGTAGTTATGAATTATGAGTTATGAGTTATGAATTACTACTCAACTTAAACTAGAAGAGAAATTTAAAATCTGAAAAGCCTGAAATTGTAATTGTACAATTTCAGGCTCTTTTATTTAAACACTTATTTTAAATCAAATGAGGATCAACTAATAACCTATAACTCAAAATTCATAACCCATAACTCATAACCCATAACTCATAACTCATAACTCATAACTCATAACTCATAACTCATAACTCATAACTCATAACTAATTTTAAAAGTTTCCTTCAGAACCTCCTCCGCTGAAACCTCCTCCGCCAAATTCCATTGGAGAGGCTTCGGGTTTTACTTCAGGTTTCATTCCAAAAGTTGAAGCTACGATTAATGCTTGCGCATTTAAAATTGAGTCAGAATGATTGATTCTATCTGGCTTAAAGGTTAAACCGATTTCATTTTCTTTCAGTTTTCTTATCGAAAAATAAGCGATTGCAAACAAAACAATTCCGCTAAGAGTCAAGCCAATTTCAATTGGAAGCACAGAATGATAATAACGAATGGTATAAATGCTAAAGCCAATCGCTGCGAAATTAATCCAAAGCATAATTCTATCCTTTGTTCGTATAGACTGAATTAAATAAAGAATAGGAACTATTACAGTAAAGGCATAAAAGAAAAATGCAAATGGAATATCTGTTCCCGGTTTAATTTCTGTTCCTAAAAGTTCTGCAGAAAGCTCTCTTACAACTAAATAGTTACCAGAAAGGTAAAATAAAATTAAGCAAAAACTATTGGCTAAAAGTAGTCCGTTGTAATAGTAGCTTTCTTTTAAATTATTAATTAGTTTCTTCGTAAAAAAGTAAACAATTCCGGCAAAAATCATTGCTGTAAATGGCAGGAGTGCTTTTCCGATATCTCCGAATTCAAACATTCCGAAAAACAAAAATGCCGTCGCTGACAGACAAAATACGAGCATTGACAGTACATGCAAATATCTTAAAAACATAAACAATGAGGCGATAGAAACAAAAAGCGCAATAATCATTTCGTAACCTTCTGTTGTAATTCCGATTGCAACCCCGACATTTAAAAGAGCTCCTAAAATAAAGGCATCATCTAAACCATGATTGTGGTAATTTTGCTTTGCTAATAATTCTATTCCTGCAAATCCAATCACTGCAAAAATATAACAGCAAATTTGAAAAAATATACGCTCACTGCTTACTCCAAATAAAGAAATTGTCCCGCAAATTGAACCGAACAAAAAAGAGCCCAACAAAAAGAATCCAATTCTAACCAAAATATTGCTTTGGTTTTTTAAATCTGGCAATTCTTTCTCAATAAACTTTTTTTGCTCTTTACTAATAAAACCTCCTTTATACAATGTACCAGCTTCGTCAATTAAAGCTTGATTGTCTAACATTTTTTTATCGTACGCTATCATTCTGAAATTTCTTTATGGAAGTTTTTAATTAGTTTAATAAAAATTACAATTGAACCAATGAAATAAGCAGGCAATAAGAAAACAAATAATTCCCAAATATCTGAAAAATCAACGTTTTCAAAAATTCTAAACACAAATATATTGGCTCCGATATAGCCATAAACAATCATAAATACATAAAGCGACATGGCTTGGTAATCGTAACTTGCTTTATAAAAATAATAGGTTGAGCCAGCCAAAATCAAAGTAAATGGTATCCAAGTAGTTATATCGTAGTTCGTCATATTTGCTAGACAAGCAATACTGGTAATGTGCAGTGCAAAAGTTAAAAAAATCAATCCAAAATGTGTTTTTAGAGCAATTTTACGGCTGTAAATCACCCATAAAACCAATACTGCACCTAGAGCAACAGCGGAATAACTCAAATTCTGACTCGCATAAAAATCATTGTTGCTTAACAAATCTTGCGGCGTTGCCGAAAGTCCGATGTATGCAGCCAAACCTGTAATTGCGATTGTTAAAACGCTTCTGTTGTCAAAATAATAAGCACAAAAGAAACTCACAATTGTCGGAACCAAAGTTGCCAATCCGTAATGTTCTCCAAAAGGTTTATACTGGAATTGAAGATATCCGATAAAAATACAAGTCAGAATATTTCCTGCTAAAACCAAATATTCTAAAACAGGGTGCTCAAAAGTGGTTTCTTTTTTCTGAAATCCTTTAGAATGTTTAAAACAATAGAAAAAGCAAACTGCAATTACAATCAAAAGAAGAGAAAGTATTGCAATATGACCGATGGTATCAATATTTTCATAAATCAAAATTCCAATTCCTGATGTAAAAGATACGACAGAAAGATATAATAAGAATTTTAGCTCTGCATTTAGAGAAAAAATATTTAAACCTCTATATGCTTTAATTTCTTCGAACTGATTTTCGGTTATTAAGCCTCTATTATAAAGATCGGAAGTTGCCTGCTCTTTAAATTTTTTCATTTGTTTATTTTAAACTGATATTCAAATATATGTATTTAGTATTAATTTTCTCTGTTTAATAAAATGATTGTTTTTCTTGAATCGTTTTCATTTTTCTTTATTGAAATGAAAATATTTTTATAGTGTAAAAACAACACTTATTTCTCTTGTTATCATAACTTTATAAATAAAATTTACCAAATTAATTTGATATTATTTTTATTCTTATACATTTGTGCAATCGATTACATTTACTATTGAAACCACAAAAAACCACACTTAAATGAAAATAAAACTTATATTATTGGCACTACTCCTGCCTTGCTCCTTTTTGTTTGCACAAAATTATTACCTGAGTGCTCCCGAAGGATTTGGCGCTTCAGCCACTGGAGGCGGAACTGCAACACCTGTAACAGTTACTACTCTAACCGATTTGACAGCAAAATTAAAACTGACTACACCGCAAGTTATTTTGGTGTCTGGAACTATAAATTGCACTTATACCAGTTTGCAGGTCAACGATAAAACCATTATTGGACTTCCGGGCGCGCGATTGGTAAATTTAGATCAAACGGCAGCAGGCTCTGGAATTTTAAGTTTAAAACCTGGATCTAATAATATCATAATCAGAAACTTAATTTTTGAAGGGCCTGGTGCGTACGACGTTGACGGACGCGATAATTTAACTTCTGAAGCAACAAATCTATGGGTGGATCACTGTGAGTTCCAAGACGGAATGGATGGTAATTTTGATAACAAAGGTGCTGCAGATAATGTAACGGTATCTTGGTGCAAGTTCATTTATTTGAAAGCTCCAAAAGCTGGTGGGTCTGGAGGAGCCGATGATCACCGTTTCTCAGATTTGGTTGGTTCTTCTAAAACTGATGCTCCTGCTGATGGCCATTACAGTATCACTTTTAAAAATTGCTATTGGGCTGAAGGCTGTCGAGAAAGAATGCCAAGAGCCAGAAATGCTGAGCTCCATATTTTAAACTGCTATTATAACACTTCCGTTTCGGGTTCGCTAGCTATTGGTTTAGGCGGAGGAAGCAACAATACAACTTGTTATGTTGAAGGAACTGATTTTGCTAAAATTGGAACCGCTTTTAAAAATTACGTTAGCACAGACGGCGGCACAATCGGAATTGCTTTTACAGATTGTTTAAACGCGCCAGCAAGCTCAGGAACTGCTGTAACAAAACCTTCTTATACGTACAGCGTTCTTCCAATTGCAAATGTTGCAGGATTTGTTTCGAACCCAAATTGCGGTGTTGGGGCAACCCTTCAGGTTACAGCTCAAGGTGTTTTGTCAACAAGCTGTACTAATTTAGGTTTAAACGATAAGGTCAAGAATAATTTAGAATTAAAATACTATCCATCGGTCATCAATCGTCTTTTGAATATTGATTTTTCAAGTTCAGACAATGGTTTAGCCGAAGTAGATTTATTTTCTTCGAATGGATCAAAAGTATATTCTAATGCTAAAAATGTTACTCCAGACGAAAAACTGGAATTGAATGTTGGAAATCTTTCGAAAGGCATTTATATCTGTAAAGTTCAGATAGAAAACCGAAGCAAAACGTTTAAACTCGTAAAAAACTAAATTTCCTCCATAAAAAAGGTCATTGAAACGAATCAATGACCTTTTTACTTTTTACAGTTCACTTTTCACATCTTACTAAAAAGATTAGAAAGCAGCCTTCATTTTATCCTTAATCGCATCGAGACATAAATTATTAATACTTCCCTCGTGTGTATGTTTTGTCTCCTTTGGAGATTTGTACGTTCCTGCTTCTAATTGTTCTGCAACAGCTTTGTAAGCATCTCTAAATGGCATTCCTTCAACAACCATTTCGTTTAAAGTATCAACAGTAAACAAATAATCGTATTTTTTATCTTCTAAAATATGATCTTTTACTGTGATGTCTTTTATTGAAAATATGGCTATATCCAGACAAGCTTTCAGGTTTTGAATCGCTGGAAACAAACCTTCTTTTAAAAGCTGTAAATCTCTATGATAACCACTTGGAAGATTATTTGTGATTAAAGTGATCTCGTACGGCAAAGCCTGAATCTTATTACATTTTCCTCTGATTAATTCGAAAACATCAGGGTTTTTCTTGTGAGGCATAATGCTAGAACCTGTTGTAAGATGAGCAGGGAGACCGATAAAATCGAAGTTCTGACTCATATACAAACAAACATCCATAGCAAATTTTGACAATGTTCCTGCAACGCTTGTCATCGCAAAAGCAACTGTTTTTTCTGCTTTTCCGCGGCTCATCTGTGCTGCAACTGCATTGTATTTTAAGGTTTCAAAACCTAATTCTTGCGTTGTAAAAGTTCTGTTGATTGGGAATGAACTTCCATAACCAGCCGCAGATCCTAACGGATTCTGATCCACAATTTTTGAAGCGGCATTCAACATCGTAATATCATCAATCAAACTTTCAGCGTAAGCCGAAAACCACATTCCGAATGAAGATGGCATTGCAATTTGCAAATGTGTATAACCTGGCAATAATACATTCTGATGTTTCTCTGCTGATTCCATCAACAAATCAAAAAGTGTTTTTACCTGTTCTTTTATTGCTTTTAATTCGTCTTTCAAGTACAAATGAACGTCTACTAAAACCTGATCGTTACGAGAACGTGCGGTGTGGATTTTCTTTCCAGCATCGCCTAGTTTTGCAGTTAGTAAATATTCGATTTTAGAGTGCACGTCTTCAAAACTGTCCTCGATTTCGAAATTTCCAACAACAATATCAGCAATGATTTCGTTTAAAGCATCAACCAAAGAAGTTGTTTCTTCTGAAGTCAACAAACCAATTTGTCCTAACATTTTGGCGTGCGCGATTGATCCTAAAGCATCGTATTTTGCTAAAACCAAATCCAATTCACGATCGTTTCCAACTGTGAATTGCTCGATTTGTTTATCTGTTGGTATTCCTTTTTCCCAAAGTTTCATAGATGATATTTTTACAAACCTAATGGTTTTATTATTTAATTATCCGATTTTTTATTTTTAAAATTGCTTTATCAAAATCAGAAATGTAATTTTTATCTTGAATGATTCTGAATTTTTCGAACTCAGATTCTGCTTTTATTTTTGCTTCTAATTGCGAAACTTTCCCGTTATCAAGTAAAATTGGATAATTAGAAAGTTGAAGGAAACCGTTCAAGAAATTACTCCAATCTTCCATTTTCATAACCAATTGTCTTTTTGCATTATTCTCAGCCAAATCTAAATAAGCAGAAACTATACGATTTAATTCTTGAATATGATTTTCACTTAAATAATTCTTTGCAATTACCACATCTGTTTTTTGAATTTTTCCATCTGGGGCATCTTTCCAAGTTGACAAGCCCATATGAATTTTTGTTGCATCAGCTTCTGTGTAAATGATTTCTGCTGCGGTTTTTCCGGAAATTGCCCAATGCAATTTGTTTTGAACAGATGCAAAAAAATTCTTTGTTTCTATTGCCCCTTTATCATAATCTGCAGAAAGCGCATAGATATCTGTTATTTTCTGATAAAATCTTCTTTCAGAAGACCTTATCTCTCTAATCTTACCTAATAATTCTTCAAAATAATCCTTTCCGAATGATGAGCCATTTTTTAACATTTCATCATTCAAAACAAACCCTTTAATGATGAATTCGTTCAAAGTCTTTGTTGCCCAAATTCTAAATTGTGTGGCTTGTTTTGAATTTACGCGATAACCAATTGCAATAATTGCATCAAGATTATAAAAATCAATTTCACGATTTACTTCACGATTTCCTTCTTTTTGAACTACTCGAATTTTTCGAGTAGTTGAAATTTGCTCTAATTCCTGGCTTTTGAAGATTTCTTTTAAATGATAAGTAACTGTATGGGACTCAACGGCAAAAAGTTGCGCAATAGCTTTTTGACTTAACCAAAAACTTTCATCAATATAAGTTACTTCAACATTTATATGGGTGTCCGCAGTTTGATAAAGTAAAATAGGCTTTTGCATATATTGTTATTATAATTTAAAGAAATCAGTTAGTATTTTGATATACAAATCGACTCCTTCTACAATTTCGTTTACAAAAATAAATTCGTCTGCCGAGTGCGAACGTAATGTTTCTCCTGGCCCTAATTTTAAAGACTGACAGCTTAAAACCGATTGATCTGAAAGTGTTGGAGATCCGTAAGTTGTTCTTCCTAAAGCAATTCCAGCTTGTACTAAACCATGTTCAATTGGAATAGATGAAGCATTTAAATGCATTGATCTTGGCGTAACTTCAGCATTAACATTCGCTTTTACAACTTCTAAAATTTCAGCATTTGTATAACGATCTGTGACGCGAATATCAACAACTAAATCGCATTCTGACGGCACCACATTATGCTGTTTTCCTGCATTGATCTGCGTTACTGTCATTTTAACTGGCCCTAAAACGTCTGAGATTTTATCGAATTTATAGTTTTTAAACCATTCCATTACCGGAATTGATTTGTATAAAGCATTATCATCATTTTGATGCGCCGCGTGGCTTGCTGTTCCTTTCACTTTTACATCTAAAACTAAAAGACCTTTCTCAGCAACTGCTAATTGCATTAAAGTTGGTTCACCCACAATTGCGCAATCCAATTCTGGCAAGTGTTTTAAAACGCTGTTTAAACCATTTTTTCCGCTGCTTTCTTCTTCTGCCGAAGCAACAATAACTATATTATGTGATAAGTTTTGATTTTCGTAGAAATGTACAAATGTTGCTAATAACGAAACCAGACATCCTCCCGCATCATTACTCCCTAATCCGAATAACTTACCCTCTTTTTCAATCGCTTTAAACGGATCGTTGGTGTAAGCCTGATTCGGTCTTACCGTATCGTGATGTGAGTTTAATAAAAGTGTCGGTTTGTTTTCGTCGAAATATTTATTGAAAGCCCACACATTGTTGTTTTCTCTTTTGAAAGGAATTTCATTCTGATTGAACCAATTTTCTATTAAAAGAGCCGTTTGTTCTTCTTCACTTGAAAATGAAGGCGTTTCAATAAGGCTTTTTAATAAACTAATTGCTTCCTGGGTAAGCGTATCTATATTTTTCATAGGTTTGGTTTCTTGCCACTAAGGCACAAAGTCACAAAGTTTTTAACTCAAATCTGTGACATTTTTAATTTGCGCAAATTTCTAAAATTTATCTTTAAAAGCACTGCGCAGTTGTCTTTTTTTGCCACAAATTACGCGGATTTACACAAATTATTTTTTTGTAAAAGATTTAAAATCAAAATAATCTTTTTAAGCTATGGCTAAAATTATTTTCCCTTTTAATGATATAAATTTGTGTCAATTTGTGACCCGAGCGATAGCGAACAGGCAAAGCAAATTCGTGGCAACATATTTTATAACGTAATCGTTGTATGCAAAATATCTGAGTTTTGAAGCATTCTGTGATGGCCAATTTTGATTTTCTGCACACCTCTTGATAAACTATTGAAACAGTTATCCAGTTTCGGAATCATACCAGAATGAATTACTTTTTCTTCTTTTAGTTTATTGTATAATACTTCATTGATTTCTGTAATTACAGATGAATCATCTTCTGAATCCATTAAAACTCCTTGTTTTTCAAAACAGTACGTAAGTGTGACATCAAAAACTTCGGATAATGCAATTGACAATTCACTTGCAATAGTATCTGCATTTGTGTTTAATAATTGTCCGTTTTTGTCGTGTGTGATTGCGCAGAAGACGGGTACAATTCCAGCTTCTAATAAAGTTGCTAATAATTTTGTATTGACTTGTTTTACATCGCCTACAAATCCGTAATCGATAGTTGGGTGATTTCTTTTTGTTGACTGAATTAAATTTCCGTCAGCTCCAGAAAAACCAACTGCATTATTGTCTTTTGCCTGCAACTGAGCCACAATATGTTTGTTGATCTGACCTGCGTAAATCATTACCACAACATCCAGCATTGGAGCGTCTGTGATTCGGCGTCCATCAATCATTTGCGGAACCAAACCAATACTTTGCGCCATTTTCGTAGCCGATTTTCCACCGCCGTGAACTAAAACTTTATAGCCCTCAATTTTAGAAAAATCTGCTAAAAATTGTTCTAATTCTGTAGGGTTATCGATGATGTTTCCACCTATTTTGATTACAGTAACTTTCTTCATAAGATCCTAAGGTTCTGAGATTCTAAGATGTTAAGTTTTTTATGTGCAAAGTTTCTTAGCATCTTAGTAGCTTAGAATCTTAGCAACTTTAAAAAATTATATTTTCTTCAAAATCTTCTGCAACACTAATTGCGCAGAATACGTTCTATTGTTTGCTTGTTCGATTACGATTGAATTTTCTCCGTCTAGAACTTCATCGGTTACGATTACATTACGACGAACTGGAAGACAATGCATGAACTTTCCGTTATTGGTTAAAGCCATTTTTTCTGCTGTAACGGTCCAATTTGGATCGTTGTTGGTTACTTTTCCGTAATCGTTGAAATTACTCCAGTTTTTAACGTAAACGAAATCAGCGTTTTCAAAAGCTTTATCTTGATCGTATTCGATTTTGCAACCTTTTGTAATCTCTGGACTTAGTTCATAACCTTCTGGATGCGTGATTACAAAATCCATGTCTTTTTGCATTTGCATCATTTCTACGAATGAATTGGCAACTGCCTGCGGTAAAGCTTTCGGATGCGGCGCCCAAGAAAGAACTACTTTTGGCTTATTTTGGTGTCTAGGTTTGAACTCTTCCATCGTAATAGCATCTGCAAGCGACTGTAACGGGTGACGTATAGCACTTTCCATGTTTACAATTGGCACTGTAGCATATTTCAAAAATCCTGAAATTACAGTTTCCTGATAATCTTTTTCTTTGTCTACTAAACCTGCAAAAGCACGGATTGCGATGATATCGCAATATTGAGACACTACTTCTGCAGCTTCTTTAATGTGCTCTGAAGCCCCCGAATTCATTACTGCTCCATCTTCAAATTCTAATGTCCATCCTTCGTTGGTAAAATTCATTACCATAACATTCATTCCTAAGTTCATCGCCGCTTTTTGAGTACTCAAACGCGTTCTTAAACTTGGATTGAAGAATAACATTCCTAATGTTTTGTTTTTTCCTAAACTTTGATTTTTAAGCGGATTCTTTTTGATTTTAATCGCTTGCTTTACCCATTTTGATAATGAGTTGATTTCTTTTATTGAGATATAGTTCATTTGTTTTTCTTTGTTTTTGTTTTCTTATTGTTGCGCAAAATTAGACGCGGATTATACTGATTCGCTATCGCGAAGACGCGGATTTAAACGGATTTTTCTATTTCCTTATTTTTCTTTTATTTTCAAGAACTTTCCGTCTGAACTCTGGCTTTTTACCAAAATTTAAGAGCAAACCTACTTCACAATCTGTTCCTCTTATGTAATTTAGAATTTGATTTTCAAATTCTATCACTATACAATCTGCTGCTTTTAATTCTAAAATAATTAAATCTTCAACAACCAAATCTGCATAATATTCACCTACTTTTATTCCTTTATAATATACGTCAATTTTCTTTTGAGCTTCTACCTTAAATCCTTTACTCTTTAACTCTAAATACAAAGAATTCTGATACACTTTTTCTAAAAATCCATACCCCAATTCATTATAAACTTCATAAAACGTTTTAATAATACATTCTGTCAATGCTTGATGCAACAATTTCATTTTTTATATTTTGAATGAAATATATTACATTTATTTTAACAAAAGAATATAAATATAAAAAAATCCGTTTTAATCCGCGTCTTCGCGATAGCGAATCCGTTTCATCCGCGTTCGAATCACACAATCTTAGTAAAAGCAATCTCGTCTTTTAAAGCCTTTAAAATAAAATTATCATTTAATCCGTTGACAATCCAGGTTTCTATGTTGGCTGCTTTAGCAATTCCTGCTGCTTCGATTTTAGACTGCATTCCTCCTGTTCCGTGTGATGATTTTGAATCTCCGATTTCTTTTTCGAGCGATTTTAAATCATTTACCAATTTTATTGTTTCCGGAACATCATTATGAATAGATTCTTTAGTGTAAATTCCGTTTGTGTTGGTTGCAATTATCAGAATATCAACATTTAATAGAACTGCCGTCAAAGCCGCTAATTTGTCGTTATCTCCAAACCGAATCTCATCTGTCGCCACAGTATCATTTTCATTGATAATCGGAATGTAATTGTTTTTAACCAATACATTAATCGTATTTACAATGTTCTTTTTGGTCTGCTCTTTTTCGAAATCAGAATAAGAAAGCAAGCACTGCGACGTATTTAATCCTAAATCCTTGAAATTCTCATTGTAAATCCGCATTAAGTGGGGCTGCCCGATCGAAGCCAAAGCCTGTTTTACAAAAACATCCTTATCTTGATTATCCAGCTTCACAAATTGCTTTGCCGCTGCAATCGCTCCTGAACTTACGATGATAAATTCATATTCATCGTTTAAAGACGCAATCTGGATTCCGAGATCTTCAATCTTTCCCCGCGAAATATGATTGGTTTCTTTGGTTAAAGTATTACTTCCTATTTTTAATAAAATCCGTTTTTTACCCATGTTTATTATTTAAAAATTGAAAGATTTAAAAATTTAAAAATTTGAATCTCTTTCAATCATTTAATTTTTCAATCTTTAAATTCTTTTACCTAATCTGCCCCTCTCCGTACACATACCATTTATTGGTTACCAAATGCTGTAAACCAATTGGCCCTCTCTGGTGCAGTTTATCCGTGCTTATGGCTAATTCTCCGCCAAGACCGAACTGTCCGCCGTCTGTGAATCTTGTTGATGCGTTTTGGTAAACCGCTGCTGCATCTATCGATTCCATAAACTGCTGAGCATCATCGTTATCTCTTGTAATAATCGCTGCAGAATGTCCTCCGCAGTATTTATTAATCATATCAATGGCATGATCCTGAGAATCGATAGTTCCAATTACAATTTTATAATCTAAAAACTCTTCGTACCAAATATCTTCGTTTTCAATAGTTTTCGTATTCTCGAAATTCTCTAACGATTTATCGACAATAATTTCAACTTTTGATTCAATTAAAGTTTCAATTAACATCGCTGTAAAACCTTCAAAATTGGGAAGTTTCGAACTGACCAAAACTTTATCTAAAGCATTACAAGCCGAGATTTTAGCTGTTTTAGCATTTAAAATCACTTTTAAAGCCAAATCCGTATCAGCATCTTCATGAACATAAACAAAATTATTTCCGCGTCCGCTTACAATTACTGGGCAAGTGGCATGTGCTTTTACAAACTCAATTAATTTTTCTCCTCCTCTCGGAACAATTAAATCTACTTTTTGAGTTGGTTTTTCTAAAAATGCCTGAGTTTCTGTTCTGTTATAATTCAGATATTCCACCCAGTCTTTCGAAACTCCGTTTTCCTCTAAAGCTTTGTGCCAAAGGCTTACAATCTTTAAATTTGATTTTAGAGATTCTTTTCCGCCTTTTAATAAAATCTTATTTCCTGATTTGAAAGCGATTCCGCCTGCTTCGATAGTAACGTCGGGACGAGATTCGTAAATAATTAAAATGGTTCCGAAAGCTGCGGTTTTATTCACCACTTTAATTCCATTATCATGAGTGAAATGAAAACGCTCAATACCGATGGGATCTTCCTGGGAAGCCAGCTGATTCAATGATAAAATCATTTCATCTACTTTTTTATCATCTACTTTCAGGCGTTCTTCCATCGCTAGATCAGAACCATCGTAATCACTAAGATCTTCCTGATTGGTCAAGATAATCTGATTCCGCTCTTGTTCGACCAGCTTTGCCATAGTCCGCAAAACCGAATTGCGTGTTTCAATTGATAATGGTTTCATTCTTTTTGGTTTAATTGATTAATCGTTAATTCGTTTAATCGATTAACCAGTTAAACGATTAAACGAATTAACAGTTATAGGCAAACTTAGTTTTTAAGTTCTTCTAAACTTTCTTTCAACGCTTTTACAAACGTATCAATATCTGCTTTTTTCACTGTAAGCGGCGGTAAAATTCTTAACAGATTTTTATTGTTCGCGCTTCCTGTAAAAATGTGCTTTTCAATAATTAATTTCTTTCTTAAAGCTGCAACATCAAAATCAAACTCCACTCCAAGCATTAAGCCTTTTCCTTTTACTTGTTTGATTCCTTCAACTTCTTTGATTTTCTCTAAGAAATATTCATAAACTTCATTTACATTCTTTTGTAAATCAAGCTTTTCAATCACATCTAAAACTGCAATTCCTGCTGCGCAAGACAAGTGGCTTCCGCCGAAAGTAGTTCCTAATAATCCGAAACTTGCTTCGAATTTTGGAGAAATCAAAATCGCTCCAACTGGGAAACCGTTCCCCATTCCTTTTGCAACTGAAATAATATCAGCATTGATTCCGTGGTGTTGGAAAGCAAAGAATTTCCCGCTTCTTCCGTATCCTGACTGTACTTCGTCTAAGATTAAAACAACATCGTATTTTTTACATGCTTTTTCTAAAGCCTGGAAAAACTCCGTTGTTCCTTGGTCTAAACCTCCAACTCCTTGAATTCCTTCAATAATTACTGCTGTAACATCTCCTTTTGCTAGTTCCGCTTCAACCAATTCGATTTGGTTTAAAGGTAAAAATGTCACTTCTTGTTGTGCGTTTATTGGCGCAACAATCTTTTTATTGTCTGTAACTGCAACGGCTGCAGAAGTTCTTCCGTGGAAAGAATTATGAAAAGCTACAACTCTAGATTTTCCATTATGGAAAGAAGCTAATTTTAATGCATTTTCATTCGCTTCAGCACCAGAACTGCATAAAAATAATTCATAATCTTCTAATCCTGAAAGCTTTCCTAATTTTTGTGCCAATTCAACCTGCAAAGGATTCTGAATCGCATTTGAATAAAATCCTAAATGATCTAATTGATTTTTAAGTTTGGCAACATAATCCGGCTGCGTGTGTCCGATTGAAATCACACCGTGTCCGCTGTATAAATCTAAATATTCTACTCCTTTGTCGTCAATAATGGTACAATCAATTGCTTTTACTGGAGTGATGTCGTATAATGGGTAAACGTTGAATAAGTTCATTTTTTTTAGTTTTTGGTTTTTGGTTGATGGTTGTTGGTTTTAGCCGATGCTTCAATCAACTATAAACCAACAACTATCAACTAAATTAAAATCCGCTTGGTTTCAAATGTAAACCTGTGGTTTCTTCTAATCCGAACATTAAATTCATGTTCTGGATTGCTTGTCCTGAAGCACCTTTGGTTAAGTTATCTATAATTGATGTTATGAGAACCCGGTTTCCTTTTTTCAATAAACTTATGATACATTTATTTGTTTGAACCACTTGCTTCATGTTGATGTTAGTTGTTGTAACCGTTACAAATGGCTCATTTTTATAGAACTCTTCGTATTTAGCAACTAATTGCTCCAAACTATCATCACATAACGTGTAAAGCGTTGCAAAAATTCCTCTTGGAAAATCTCCTCTGTTCGGAATAAAAAGCAATTCGCTGTCGAAATCATCTTGCAACTGAACCAAACTTTCTGAAATTTCACCCAAATGCTGGTGTTCAAAAGCTTTGTAATGCGACATATTATTGTTTCTCCAGCTGAAATGAGAAGTTTCTGAAAGACTTATTCCTGCTCCTGTGCTTCCCGTTGTCGCATTAATATGAACATCATTATTCAACAAATTATGTTTTGCTAAAGGCAATAAAGCCAGCTGAATAGCAGTTGCAAAACAACCTGGATTAGCGATATAATTTGCTTTTTTGATTTCGGCTTTGTTGATTTCTGGCAATCCGTAAATGAAATCTTTTCCTTCGAAATGTGCGTCTTTATTCAATCTGAAATCATTTCCTAAATCAATAATTTTGGTATGACTTGCAAACTGATTTTCTTTCAGAAATGAAATCGATTTTCCGTGACCTAAACACAAGAAAACGACATTCACATTTGGATTGATTTCAGCTGTGAAATTCATTTCAATATCGCCCATCAAATCGTGGTGCGCTACAGAAAGTGGCTTCCCAGCGTTTGTTGTACTGTAAACAAAATCGATGTTTACATTAGGGTGATACATTAATATTCTGATGAGCTCTCCGGCTGTATAACCCGAACCACCAATAATTCCGATATTAATCATGCTCTAAATGATTTACAGATGAAAATATATTTTGTGCGTTTCCTAAAATCTTAATAAATCCTTTTGCATCCTCTGATGTCCAAGCATTATTCATTTCACCGTACTGACCGAAACCAGTATTCATCAAATCATTTTTAGATTCGATTCCGTCAAGCGAAAAATGATAAGGTTTTAATGAAACTGTAACCGTTCCATTTACTGTTTTTTGAGTGTCTTGCAAGAAAGTTTCGATGTTTCTCATAACAGGATCTAAAAACTGACCTTCATGAAATAACATTCCGTACCAGTTTCCTAACTGTTCTTTCCAGTATTGCTGCCATTTTCCAAGAGTATGTTTCTCTAATAAATGGTGCGCTTTGATGATAATTAATGGTGCAGCAGCTTCAAAACCAACTCTTCCTTTAATTCCAATAATAGTATCTCCAACGTGAATATCTCTACCAATTGCATAAGCATTTGCTAGTTTTTCAAGTTTTACAATATTTTTTTCAGGAACATCTTTTTTACCATTCAATGCAACCAATTCTCCTTGCTCAAAATGAAGTGTTACTTTTTCTTCACCTTCTTTTTGCAATTGCGAAGGATAAGCCTCACTTGGCAAAGGCTGTCCAGATGTTAAAGTTTCTTTACCTCCAACACTTGTTCCCCAAAGTCCTTTATTAATAGAATATTGCGCTTTTTCCCAAGAATAGCTTACCCCATTTTTTTGAAGGTATTCTACTTCTTCTTGTCTTGACAATTTTAAATCTCTAATTGGTGTAATGATTTCGATTTCTGGAGCAATAGTTTGGAAAATCAAATCGAAACGGATTTGGTCATTTCCTGCGCCTGTACTTCCGTGTGCGATAGCATTTGCTCCAACTTTTTTAGCGTATTTTATTGCTTCAATTGCTTGAAAAACACGCTCTGCACTAACTGATAATGGATATGTATTGTTTTTTAATACGTTTCCGAAAATCAAATATTTTATAGCTTTATCATAATATTTGTCTACGATTGAAAGGTTTGCGTGCTGTGCACTTCCTAACTCATAAGCTCTTTTTTCAATGGCTGATAATTCTTCTGCGTCGAATCCTCCTGTGTCAACAAGAACAGTGTGAACTTCGTATCCTTTTTCATTTTTTAAATATTTCAAACAATACGAGGTATCTAATCCTCCGCTATAAGCTAATACTACTTTTTTCATTTTTTATAATTTAGGCTAATACTTTCGTATGTAGCAGTTTGAGATTTTTTCTAATTAATTGATTTAGACAAAAAATGACAATATCTTGTTTAAAAATAAAGCCTGTTTGATTTTTTTAAGTCTGTTTAAAACAGCCTCGTTAAAAGGATGTCTTGGTGGTGTTTTTTGTTTTTCCTTCGGGTCATATAACATTCCGGTACAAAGGCACATTTTGTTTTCTTTGCTTTGCAAAATCGGGAAATTAGTACACGTTTTACAGCCTGCCCAGAAACTTGGATCGGTTGTCAGTTCTGAGAAAGGAACGGGTTTATAGCCTAGTTCAGAGTTAATTTTCATAACTGCCAAACCAGTAGTAATACCAAATATTTTAGCATCTGGAAATCTCTTCAAAGAATAATCAAAAACTTTTGATTTTATCTTTTTAGCCAAACCATGACTTCTATAATCAGGATGAACAATTAAGCCAGAATGAGCAACGAATTTTCCGTGCTGCCAGCTTTCTATGTAGCAAAAACCTGCAAATTTTCCGTCTGCCAAAGCAATCATCGCATCACCATTTGCCATTTTTTTCTGAATGTACTCAGGAGTTCTTTTAGCAATCCCCGTACCTCTTAATAAGGCAGATGATTCTATCGTATCGCAGATTTCCTGCGCATACTTAAAATGTTCTTCTTGAGTTACAACAATAGAGATCTTCATTTCAATTATTGAAGTTAGAGTTAAAAATTAAAGCATATTGATTCGCTTGAAATCCAGAATTGAATCCAATAAAATTAAGCATAAAAGAAGTAACATTCTCAAAATCAAAACATTGATTAAGAAAATTTACAAAATAATAAATACTTTTAGGATGTGTTTGTCCAATGGACAAATTATGTGATTTCAAAATGAAAAATGGATATGAATAAATATACGGCTATAAAACTCAGTGAACACTATAGAGATAGTGTCCGTACTTCGGGAGAAGTAATCGGTGAGTTTGTCCGTGACAAAGAAGTTATATGTAAACTTGTTTTATTCATCGGTGCAAAAGTACATTATTTTTTTATTTACAAAACAAAAAATTAAAATTCTAACATTTTTTTTACGTTTTGTGAATATACAGAAAAAACAAAACCCGATAATTATTTCTAATTATCGGGTTTTGAATATTTTATATTTCTAAAATTTTACTTTTTAGTAAACGGAATTACTTGTCCGTTTGAAAGTATCAAATCGAAACCGTTTTTAGCATCATTAAATTTAAGCTTTAAGCCCGCTCTAGCCGATTCAAATGTCTCTTTTTCATTTGCAACCGGATCTAAAGCAAATTTAGGATAGTTTGGAAGTTCTGCATTCAAAACGCTATTTTTCTCTGTCAATTCAATTGTCAAAGGCGATTTTGCAGTAACATAATTTCCTAAATATGGATCTAAAATAAGATCTTTTTCAATTTTGCCTTTTCCTGCTGTCCAAACATTGTTTGAATCGTTATTATCTGGAAAAGCGTGATCTGGATCTAAAGTAATGCTTTCAATTTCTTCTGTTGAATTATGTTTGAAAGACCATGATTTGTTTCTCTGCCAAATTTCTACTGGTAAATTAACTCTTGTTACTTTTCCACTTTTTGTTTTAACATCCAAAACAATTGGCATTGGCATCTTGTCAAAATTTTCAACTGTGATTACAGCTCCTTTAGCAGGATCGTTTTTCACATATTTAACTGAATTAACGCCTTGATCAAAACGCCAGTTGTTTACGTACCAGCTTCTCCAGAACCAGCTTAAATCTTCTCCAGCCACATTTTCCATAGATCTGAAAAAGTCGTCTGGCTGCGGATGTTTGTATGCCCAACGCTGAATATATGTTCTGAAGGCAGCATCAAAACGCTCTTTTCCTAAAATTTGTTCTCTTAAAATTACTAAACCTGCACTTGGTTTGAAGTAACATAACATTCCAATATTTCCTTCCTTCATATTATCAGGAGAACTCATAATTGTTTCTAAGTCAGGTCTTGTAAATGGTTCTGCCATTTCATGCAGGTTTGTTGGCGCTTCCTTATACTCGCCATTATTAAACGCAGCGGTACTTAATGAGTTAATGAAAGTATTAAATCCTTCATCCATCCAAGCAAATAATCTTTCGTTTGAACCTACAATCATTGGAAACCATATGTGACCAAATTCGTGATCTGTAACGCCCCACAAATCTGCTCCCTTAGACTTCCATCCGCAGAAAACAATTCCAGGATATTCCATTCCTCCTTCGTTACCTGCAACGTTTGTCGCCGCTGGGTAAGGATATTCAAACCATTGTTTAGAATAATGTTCGATTGAAGCTTTTACGTATTCCGTAGAACGTCCGTAAGCTCCTTGCCCGTCACTTTCAACAGGATAAGCAGATAATGCTAATGATTTTTTACCGCTTGGCAGGTTAATTTTAGCCCCATCTAAGATAAAAGCCGGAGAAGATGCCCAAGAAAAATCACGTGCGTTTTTGATTTTATAATGCCATGTTTTTTCAGTTCCTGCGTTGCTGTTTGCAGTTGCGTTAACTTCATCAGCAGTACGAATCATAACCGTTTTGTCGCTGTTAGAAGCGTCTTTATATCTTTTTAATTGCTCAGCAGAGAATACTTCCTGACCGTTTAACAATTCTCCAGAAGCGACAACATAATGATTTCCTGGAACTGTTAATTTTACGTCAAAATCTCCATATTCTAAATAAAACTCAGAAGCACCTAAATATGGAGCTGTATTCCAGCCTCTCACGTCATCAAACACGCACATACGCGGATACCATTGTGCAATCGTGAAGATTTTTCCGTTTTTAGTTTCTAAAACTCCCATTCTATCAGACCCTTCGAAAGGTGCGATGAAAGAGAATTCGATTTTGATTTTCACAGAACCACCTTTCGCAGCCAATTCCTGCGGAAGGAAAACCTGCATTCTTGTATCTGTAACAATGTATTTTGCTTCAACTTCTGTTTTCGTTTTTCCACCAGAAATTACTTTTACAGATTTAATTTTATTTCCGCCATCAAAAACTTGTCCTTGCGCTCCGTTACGGCTTCCTGTCAAAGGCACAACAGCGTTTCCTCTAGAATCATCTTTAAATAAGTTCTGATCTAAATTCAGCCAAAGAAATCCTAATTTTTCAGGACTGTTATTCGTATACGTAATCTCATCTGTACCTACAATCTCGTTTGTAGTGGCATTTAATTTTGCCGTAATCTGATAATCGGCTCTGTTCTGCCAATATTCTACCCCTGGCTGCCCGCTAGCAGTACGGGTTGGTGTACCATTTTTTGTGTAGAAATGCGGACCAAAGGCATCATGATAATTGTAATTGTTTACAGGATTTGCTGTTGTCGCTGACGGGGTTTGCTGCGCCCATACGGAAGAAATCCCAAAAAATAAAGCCGCGGTTAAAATGGCTTTCGCAGATTGCTTTTTCATATTTTTTAGCTGTTTATGTAGCAAATTAATGAAAAAAAAAGCTATTTACAGAGAAATTTCAAAACATAAATTTAATTTTAGGATAATTTTATCAATAAAATAATTTAAGCTTTTTCTTAAAAAACTAAATTTTATAAAATATATTTACATCTCTTTATTAAAACATTCATTTTATATTCAACATTGTGACTACAACTATTTCAAATTCAATATTAGAAGCTTCCATCAAACATGCTGGAGCTGAGTTATTTTCTATAAAAGACAATCAGAACAACGAATATATCTGGGAAGGAAATCCAGATTTTTGGGGTAAACATTCTCCTGTACTTTTTCCAATTGTCGGAACTTTAAAAAACAATACTTACAAAATCAATGAAAAAGAATATCAATTGCCTCGTCATGGTTTTGCCAGAGACATGGAATTTTCTTTGATTGAAAAAACAGAAAATAAGGCCGTTTTTTCTCTTAAATCTTCTGAAGAAACTTTGCAGAAATATCCTTTCGAATTTGAATTACAACTTATTTATACGCTTAACGAAAGTTCATTAGTACTTGAATACAAAGTAATTAATAACGGAAGAGAAAAAATGCCTTTTTCAATTGGCGCTCATCCTGCAATTGCGCTTCCAGATACTTTTGAAGATTATGCTTTTCAATTCGAAAAAGAAGAAAATTTGAAATATTACCTTCTTGAAAATGATTTGATTTCGTCGCAGACTAAAATTTTAGAGACAAATAATAAAGTTGTTCCTTTAAATTATGAATTGTTTAAAAATGACGCTTTAATCTTTAAAACATTAGAATCAAAGTCTTTAACTATATTAAATAATTCAAAACCTTATGTAAAAGTCGATTATTACGATTTCCCAAGTTTAGGAATTTGGACCAAAGAAAATGCGCCATTTGTCTGCATTGAGCCTTGGCTAGGATATTCCGACACTGATGAAAATTCAGGTAATTTGTACGAAAAAGAAGGTATTTTGACATTGGATGAAAACAAAGATTTCAGTGCAAAATTTAGTATCACCATATTATAACAAACAAATGTTAGATTTTAATTTCACTCCATTTCCTATAATAGAAACTAAACGTATAGTTCTTGACAGAATAACAGAAAAAGATGTGCAAGAAGTTTTTGAATTGCGTTCGAATCCTGAAACCATGAAATATATTCCGAGACCTTTGGTGAAAAATCATGAAGATGCTTTGGAACATATTCGAATGATCGAGGAAAAAATTGAAAATAATACTGGAATAAATTGGGGAATCAGACTCAAAGGCAGCCCGAAACTACTAGGAATTATTGGCTATTACAGAATGCAACCCGAAAATTACCGAGCCGAAATTGGCTACATGCTTTCACCAGATTATCACGGAAAAGGAATTATACCAGAAGCTGTTAACAGACTAATTAAATTTGGTTTTGAAGATTTAAAACTTCACTCGATAGAAGCTGTGATTGATCCAGAAAATTATGCTTCTGAAAAGGTGTTACAAAAATGCGGATTTGTTAAAGAAGCTCATTTAAAAGAGTCAGAATTCTGGGAAGGAAAATTTCTTGACAAGGTAATTTACTCATTATTAGAAAAGTAATATTTTATTCTTGTTAAAATAATCTTACAGCCCATTATTCTCAAGCATTAAAAGTTATATTTGCGCTCAAAATCAGCTAAAATGGCTGTTTTGAATCCCAAAATAAACTTTATGAAAAAAATACATGCCTTACTTGTTCTTCTAGTTTGTATGCAATTGCAAAGTCAGACATTTGTAAAATTTAACGGCGCAACTGCTTTATTATTAGTTCCAAATATTGGAGTAGAAACTAGTATTGGAGAGAAAACGACATTCAGTGTTGACGTAATGGCTTCTTTCTGGGAATCGTTTAACGATCAAAATCCAATGAAATTTGTTACTGTAACTCCAGAAGTTCGTTACCATTTTAAAGAAAAATATAATGGCTTTTATGCAGGAGCACATATAGGAGCCGATAGATATAAGATACAAAAATGGAATTACTGGGATACCAACAAATACGAAGATGGTTTTGGTTACAGAATTGGAGCTACAGTTGGTTACAACCTAAAGCTGAACGACAAATTTCTACTTGATTTTTTCGTAGGAGGAGGATGGCACCAAGGATTTTATCATGGTAAATATAATGACGGCACTCCAGGAAGGTATGAAAAAGCAGTTAACTGGAATAAAAGTGGCGAATGGCTTCCGTACCGTGGCGGGGTTATGATTTCTTATAAGTTATAAAATTAGCTTAATTTAGGCAGCGTTTTGATGTAAAGTTCTTCTACTTTTTTACGAGCCCAATCTGTTTTTCTTAAAAAAGTAAGACTAGATTTTACACTCGGATTTGAAGTAAAGCATTTAATTGGAATTAATTCGCCTAAAGTATCAAAACCATAATGGTCGACTAACGTTTCGACAATTTTTTGAAGGGTAATTCCGTGTAATGGGTCTTTAGATTGATTTTGCATTTTATACTTTTTAAATAATATCAAAAGACCGTACTTTTTTAGTACGGTCTTCTTTTTTGTAAAATTACTAAATAGAATTTTACGATTATCAAATAAAAAATAAATTAGAATATAAATTTAAATCCAACAGAAACTGGAGAAGTCAAATTTGGATTACTTCCCGCTAACTTTGTATTATAAAACGGGTCAACATTTGCAACATGTGCCAAACCGAAATTAGTTACAGTTGTTTTTTCTCCATCTTTAGCTTTTAAAGTCGTAGAAGTAAAATTAGCCAAATCATAAGAGAATTCTACAGAGAAATTTTTAGTCACAAAATAATCCAAACCTCCTGATACAGACAATCCTACCTGATTAACTTTTAATTCACTTTCTTTTTCTTTACCAGAAATAACCGGTATTGCTGCCTGTCCGAAGAAGTATAAGGTACCCGCTATGTTCCAGTATTTTCTAATTAAAGGCTGTACCACAATTAAATCTGTTTTTGCAGCAGTTCCCGTAGCTGTCTCCGCTTTAATATTGATATATCCTATACCCGCTCCTACAGCAACTGATGGCGTAACAAATGTACCGACAACTGGAATAACTGATAAATTTGTATTTTTATTAGCCTCATTTTTAGTTTGCTGATAGCCAAATTGAGAAGTAGCAAACCAAGCACCTTTTAATCCTTGAGATGAATCTTGGGCTTTAGCAGTTAACCCGATTAATACCATACTCGCTAATGTCAAAATCTTTTTCATTTTATTTTGTTTTTTAAATTACAAGACAAACTTATGAGTAAGGTTTTTCCTTAATACTGATTTAAATCATAGATTAAAAAAAATCTTTAATTATCTTTATCTGCTACAATTTCTTTCAATTTTGTTTTACATTTGCAATCATGATAAAATCAGTCAACATACTCAATAAAAGAGCCAGATTCGATTACGAAATAATCGACACTTATACTGCTGGAATTGTTTTGGCGGGAACAGAAATTAAATCTATACGTTTAGGAAAAGCAAATATCACAGAAAGCTTCTGCGAATTCAGTGGTATGGAACTTTTTGCCATTAATACTTATATTGAAGAATATTCTTTTGGAAACCAATTCAATCATAAATCAAGAAGCGAACGAAAACTTCTTTTGAATAAGAAAGAATTGAAAACACTTCATAAGAGTGTTCAGGCAAAAGGACTAACTATTATTCCTTTAAAATTGTTTACAAATGAAAAAGGTTTAGCCAAACTGCAAATCGGACTTTGTAAAGGAAAGAAGAACTATGACAAACGTGAATCTTTAAAAGAACAAGATACCAAACGTGATTTAGACCGTATTAAAAAAGCTTACAACTAGTAAGCTTTTTTATTTTACACAAAACGCTTATAATTAACATTTTATAGTTATTTTTACTTATAACCAATTTAACTGTAAAATATGAAAAAGTACTTTGTTTTGTTTTTCGCCATTGCGGCGTTTTCAAGTTGTGGCAGTAATACTTCTATTGTAAACAGCTGGAGAGATCCGGATGTAACGATCACTCAGGAACAATTTAAAAAAGTTTTGGTTGTAGCTTTGGTCAAAGATGAAGCTTCGAGACGAATTACCGAAAACAGAATTGCGGCAAGCAGTCCTATATTTAAAACTTCGTATCAATACTTAAATGCAACCACACAATTAACACAAGAACAAAAACTAAAGGTTTTACAAGACGAAAACTTTGACGGTGTTGTCACCATGCGTTTAGTGAGCAAAGAAAAAGAAGTCAATTATGTTCCAGGAACTTACACTGGAATGTACTACGGAGGATTTGACGGAATGTATACTGGAATGTACGGCTACGGTTTCGGTAATTGGTACGGAATGTACTCTCCAAATTTCTACGATCCTGGATACTATCAAGAAACCACTTCTTATATGGTTGAAACCAATATTTTTTCATTAAAACAAAACAAATTAATTTGGACCGGAACAACAGAGTCACAATATGTTACCGATTTAGGTCAAACTGTTGACGCCATAATGCAAGCTGTTGTGAAAGAAATGAAAAAAGACGGTTCACTTCCTCCAAAATAAAAAGTCATAAAGCAGTATTTAAAGCTGCTTTTTCTTTTGTTTAAAAAATTGACTAATTTTGTCAAGACTAAATTTTTCATTAAATGAAATCCCTTTTAAAAAACGCCAGAGAACAAAAAGGTTTAAAAACTCGCGAATTAGCACAACTTGCTGGTATTGACCAAGCTTTAATAAGCAAATTTGAATCTGGCACTAGAAAACCAACTAAAGATCAAGTCATTAAACTTTCTCAACTTTTAGAGATTGATTACGAAACTTTGATGGTGGCTTGGCTTAAAGAAAAAATTCTTTATGAAATTGGTGATGATGAATTTGCTTTGAAGGCTTTAAAAGTTGCTGAAGATGAAATCAAATACAACAAAACCGTTTCGAATCTTAAACTTTCCACTTCTTTAGAAAAAATTCTAAAAGAAATTGATTCTTTAAAAGAAAAACTAGATTCTTATCGTCAGTTCGATAGCTTTAAGATAAAACAAGCTCTCGAATTAGAATATACTTTTGAAAGTAACAGAATTGAAGGAAATACAATGACGCTTCGTGAGACTGATATGGTCATAAACGAAGGCTTGACGATTTCTGGAAAAAGCATGCGCGAACATCTAGAAGCTATTAACCATCAAGAAGCAATTGGTTTTATTAAAGAACTAATGGGTAAGAGTAATTCATTAAACGAACGCGATTTATTATCAATCCATAATTTAATTCTAAGAGGAATAATTCCTGAAGACGCTGGAAGATATAGAAAAGTTCAAGTCATGATTCAAGGAAGTTCGTATATGCCACCACAACCTTTAATGGTTCCGCAAGAAATGGAAGAATATTTTATTTGGTACGAAATCAATAAAAATAAACTACATCCTGTCATTTTAGCTGCGGAAATGCACGAACGATTAGTTACCATCCATCCATTTATTGATGGAAACGGCAGAACTTCAAGATTAATTATGAATTTAATTTTGATGCAAAAAGGTTATCCCATAGCTAATATCAAAGGTGATTATGAAAATAGAATGCAGTATTATCAATCTTTGGAAACCGCTCAGACTAAAAAGGACAAAGAAGATTTTTTCCTTTTCATTGCACAAAGAGAAAAAGAAAGTTTAGAAAGATATATTTCAATTCTAACGCAATAAAAAAGCCCGCATCAAACGGGCTTTTCTTTTAATTTTTATCTTCTAATAAAGGAACAAATCTAAACTCTCCAAACTCATGTTTTTCAAATTGAGTTTCATTCTTTCTGATTAATAAAGTCATAATTTGAACATCTTCTCCTAACGGAATAACCAACCTTCCGCCTATTTTCAATTGCGCCATTAAAGGCTGTGGAATAAAAGGTGCACCCGCTGTCACAATTATACTGTCAAACGGAGCAAAATTTGGCAATCCTTTATATCCATCTCCAAAAGAAACGTGCTTTGGACGAATGTTTAGTTTTGGAAACAAATTTGAAGTCGTCTTAAATAATTCACTCTGTCTTTCAACTGTAAATACTTTAGCGCCAAGCATAAACAAAACAGCAGTCTGATAACCAGAGCCAGTTCCTATTTCTAAAACCTTGTGATCTTTCTTAACCTCAAGCAATTGAGACTGAAAAGCTACGGTGTAAGGCTGAGAAATAGTCTGCCCTGCTCCAATAGGAAATGCTTTGTCTTGATAAGCGAAATCTTCAAAACTTGAATTCAAAAAAAGATGTCTTGGGATTTTTTTTATCGCATCCAAAACCGCTCTATCAGTAATTCCTTTTTGTTCTAAAGTAGTTACTAATTGATTACGAAGTCCTTGATGTTTGGCAGTGTCTTTCAAAATAGGTAGGTTTTATTTTCGCAAAAATAAGAAACAAAACAGGATTTCAAATATTGATTTTTAAATAATAAATTAATACAGTCAAAAGTTGAAAAGTTGAAAGTTGAAAGTCAAAAGTGAAAAAGTCGGATGTTAATTTCCAACTTACATTTCACATTTCACATTTCACATTTCACTTTCACTTTCCACATTTTACAATTCACAACTCACAATTCACAATTCACAACTCACATTTTACAACTCACAATTCACAATTCACAATTCACAATTACTTAAATTCATTTTCACGTTAAACAAATAAATTATATTTTTGTTTAAAATACATTCTCATGTTAAAAGTAGGAGTTTTAGGTGCTGGTCATCTTGGTAAAATACATTTACGCTTATTACAACAATCTGACCAATACGAATTAGTTGGATTTTACGACGAAAATCAAGATAATGCCGAAAGAATCTCAAAAGAGTTTGGCTATAAAAACTTCAGCACAATTGCAAAACTCATTCACGCTGTAGACGTGATTGACATTGTAACTCCAACACTTTCACACTATAAATGTGCAAAAGTTGCGATCAAATCTGGAAAACATATCTTTATTGAAAAACCAATTGCCAACACGGTAGAAGAAGCTGAAGAAATTATCGCTTTAGCCAAAGAACACAATGTAAAAGGACAAGTTGGTCACGTAGAGCGTTTTAATCCCGCTTTTATTGCTACAAAAAACATGATCGAGAATCCGATGTTTATAGAGACACATCGTTTGGCCGAATTTAATCCGCGTGGTACAGACGTTCCTGTGGTTTTAGATTTAATGATTCATGACATTGATGCTATTTTAAGTGTCGTAAATTCAAAAGTAAAAGACATTCACGCAAGCGGTGTTTCTGTAATTAGTGATACTCCGGATATTGCCAACGCTCGAATTGAATTCGAAAATGGCTGTGTGGCAAACTTAACTGCAAGTAGAATTTCATTGAAGAATATGCGTAAATCACGTTTCTTTCAAAAAGACGCTTACATTTCTGTTGACTTTTTAGAAAAGAAATGCGAAGTTGTTCGTATGAAAGACGCGCCAGAAGTTCCTGGAGATTTTGATATGATTCTTCAAAATGCTGAAGGTGTAAAAAAACAAATCTATTTCACTAATCCAGAAGTTGAACAAAACAATGCTATTTTAGATGAATTAGAGTCTTTTGCAAATGCAATTAATACCGATACTACGCCAGTTGTAACATTGGAGCAAGCGACTGATGCATTGCGTGTAGCGTATCAAATTATTGATTGTTTCGATAAATAATTAAATCTCAAAAAAAATAAGTTAGCCACGAATTCACGAATTAATTAGTGAATTCGTGGCTAAATCATAAAAAAATATCTATCTCAATATGAAAACAATAGCTGTAATTGGAGCAGGAACAATGGGTAACGGAATTGCGCATACTTTCGCGCAAAGCGGATTTACGGTAAAATTAATAGACGTTTCTGAAAAATCATTAGATAAAGGAATGGCAACTATTGCAGCCAACCTTGACCGTATGTTATCTAAAGGAACAATTACACAAGAAGATGTTGCCAAAACAATTACCAATATTATTACGTATACAGATTTAAAAGATGGTGTTGTTGGCGTTGATTTAGTTGTAGAAGCTGCAACTGAAAATGTGGAATTGAAACTAAACATCTTCAAACAATTAAACGAATATTGCTCTCACAATACAATTCTGGCAACTAATACTTCTTCTATTTCAATCACACAAATTGGAGCTGTTGTAGCACATCCTGAGCGCGTTATCGGAATGCACTTTATGAATCCGGTGCCAATTATGAAATTAGTAGAAATCATTCGCGGATACAATACAAGCGATGAAGTAACTAAAATCATCATGAACTTATCTGAAAAATTAGGTAAAGTTCCAGTTGAAGTAAACGATTATCCTGGATTTGTGGCAAACAGAATTTTGATGCCAATGCTAAACGAAGCAATTGAGACATTATACAATAAAGTTGCAGGAGTTTACGAAATTGACACAGTTATGAAATTAGGAATGGGGCATCCAATGGGACCTCTTCAATTAGCTGATTTTATTGGACTTGACGTTTGCTTAGCAATTCTAAATGTTATGTACGACGGATTCAAAAACCCTAAATATGCTCCTTGCCCACTTTTAGTAAATATGGTTAGAGCTGGAAAATTGGGTGTAAAATCTGGAGAAGGTTTTTACGATTATAGCGAAAGCAAAAAAGCAGAGAAAATTTCGAAGCAGTTTATTCTTTCATAAAAAAGAAATATCATGTCGATTCAATCGAATTTAAATACAATTAAAGCAACTTTACCTGAACATGTAACTCTCGTTGCCGTTTCAAAAACAAAACCTGTTTCAGACTTGATGCAGGCTTATGAAGCGGGTCAGCGCATTTTTGGAGAAAACAAAATTCAGGAAATGACGGAGAAATGGGAAGAAATGCCAAAAGACATTCAATGGCATATGATTGGTCATGTTCAGTCTAATAAAGTCAAATTTATGGCGCCGTATGTGACTTTAATTCACGGTGTTGACAGCTTGAAATTATTACAAGAAATCAATAAACAAGCTTTAAAAAATAATAGAATTATAGATTGTCTTCTTCAAATTTATATTGCTGAAGAAGAATCCAAATTTGGTCTGGACGAAAATGAACTAAACGAACTTTTAACGTCTGCAGAGTTCAAAAAGTTGAAAAATATTCGTATCTTAGGTTTAATGGGGATGGCGACTTTCACCGAAGACCAAAACCAAATAAAAAAAGAATTCACACATTTAAAATCTATTTTTGATTCCTTAAAAAATGTTGACGGATATGGTAAAGACGCACTGCAGTGCGTCTCTACAATTTCAATGGGAATGTCTGGTGATTATCAATTGGCCATAGAATGCGGAAGCACAATGGTAAGAATTGGAAGCAGCATTTTTGGCGGGCGTTAAAATACAAAAATAGTTAGACGCACTCAGTGCGCCTCTACACCAAAACTGAATACTAAAAACTGAACACTGAGCACTAGAATTTGTACGCGATATTAGACATAGAAACCACTGGAGGACAATTTAATGAGGAGGGAATTACTGAAATCGCTATCTACAAATTTGATGGGCATGAAGTAGTTGACCAGTTCATTAGCCTTGTTAATCCCGAAATTCCCATTCAGCCATTTGTTGTAAAACTGACTGGAATCAATAATGCTATGTTGCAATCAGCGCCAAAGTTCTATGAAGTGGCGAAACGCATCATCGAAATCACTTCAGATTGCGTAATTGTGGCTCATAACGCTTCTTTTGATTACAGAATCCTTCGTACAGAATTCCGCCGTTTAGGCTATGATTTTGAAGCTAGAACATTATGCACAGTAGAATTAGCCAAAAAGTTAATTCCAGAACAGCCTTCTTATAGCTTAGGGAAACTGGTTCGCGCGCTAGGAATTCCAATGGCTGACAGACATCGTGCTAGCGGAGACGCTATGGCAACGACAAAGCTGTTCAAAATGCTTTTGGAAAAAGATGTCGAAAAAACAATCGTAAAAGATTTTATAAAACTTGAAGTCGAAAAAGGAATCTCACCAAAATTCTTAGATATTTTAAATCAAATGCCAACCAAAACTGGCGTTTATTACATTTATAATGAAGCTGGCACTCTAATTTATATCGGCAGAAGCCAAAATATCAAAAAAAGAGTTAATCAGCATTTTACTGGGGTTACGACCAAAAGCAAAAGAATTCAGGCAGAAGTCTTTACCGTAACCTACGAAGAAACTGGAAGTGAATTAATTGCGCTATTAAAAGAAAGTCAGGAAGTAAAAATTAATCGCCCGCGACACAATCGTTCGCAAAAGAAAACCGTTTTTCCTTTCGCTATATATACCGAAAGAGATGCAAACGGATACATCAATTTAAAACTTGAAAAAGCAGACGGGCGTAAAAAAGAAATTACCTCTTTTGCATCTTTGCAAGATGGCAAGAATGCGCTTTTTAGATTTACGGCACAATATTTTTTATGTCAAAAGTTGACAGGTTTATATCAAACCAAAAATGAGTGTTTTCAATATAAAATCAAAGAATGTGATGGCGCTTGCACTGACGAGGTCTCGCCTGAAATTTACAATTTAAGAGTTCAACAGTTTATTTCAGAAAACAGTTTCGAAAATAAAAGCATGATCTTGATTGACAAAGGCCGAAATGTAAATGAAAAAAGCGCTATTTTAATAGAAAATGGAACATTTCAAGGCTATGCTTATTATGATTTAAATTATCAAATTACAAATATTGATATTCTCAAAAATATTCTGATTCCGATGCAGCACAATCGCGATGTAAAAAACATCATTCAGAGTTACATTCGAAAAAGCAAATCATTAAAAATACTTCACTTTTAACCAAACAAAACTTTGATTATCTTTAAGATATGAAAAAGAAAAAATCACAATACGAAATCTTTAGAGAAAAAGTCAAAATCGTTCTTTATGGTACCAATACCATTTTAGGACGAATGTTCGATTTGGTTCTTTTAGGTCTAATATTATTGAGTGTTTTACTGATAATGCTCGACACTGTTGAGGGAATCAGTTCAAAATATCACGAGCAATTGTGGGTGTGCGAGTGGGTCATCACCATATTTTTCACCATCGAATATATTTTAAGAATCATTTCCATTCAAAAACCAGTTAAATACATTTTCAGCTTTTACGGCATCATAGATTTATTGGCCGTTTTGCCGATGTATTTATCTATATTTTTTCCTGGAGCCAGCATTTTATCAATCGTAAGAGCACTTCGTTTCCTTCGATTATTCAAAATCCTGCACCTCCCACAAATTTCACATCAATCACTTCAATTAAAAGAAGCTATTGATGCCAGTAAAGAAAAAATTCTGGTCTTCATTTATTTCGTTTTAATCAGCACCATCATTATAGGTTCTATAATGTATCTGGTGGAAGGCAAAGAATCAGGATTTACAAGCATTCCAATGTCGATTTATTGGACCATCGTAACTTTAACGACAGTAGGTTACGGAGATATTTCTCCACAAACACCATTGGGTCAATTCATTGCATCCTTGGTGATGATTTTAGGTTACGGTATTATAGCCGTTCCAACCGGAATTGTAACAGCCGAATTTGCTAAAAAAAGCCTGAAAAACAATGCGGTAAACAACAATAAAACGTGCAGAAAATGTAACGCACAAGTTCACTTTGACAGCGCCAAATATTGCTACGAATGCGGAACAGAGTTGCCAAATAATTAATTTTAGAAGCTAATCCAGCTGTACATTACAACTCCTCCTTATCTTTGTTGTTTTTTTAAGGCATAAAAGGAGCTTCTTTCAGTCGCTCTTTTATACCAAAAAAAAACTAACAAAGATAAGTCCGGGGTTTCCATTTCCATCTGGGCTAAAAAATATGAAATACTTAATAACAATCGTCGGACCAACAGCTATCGGGAAAACAGCCCTTAGCATTGCGTTGGCACAACATTTTAAATGCGAAATCGTTTCTTGCGACAGCCGTCAGTTTTTTAAAGAAATGACAATCGGAACTGCTGTTCCGAATCAGGAAGAATTAAGTTCAGCGAAACATTACTTTATCCAAAATAAATCAATTTTTGAAAATTATACTGTTGGGGATTACGAAAAAGAAGCACTTTCAAAACTAGAAGAATTATACCAAACCAATGATTTTGCTATTCTTATTGGCGGATCTGGTTTGTATGTCGACGCTGTCTTAAAAGGTTTCGACGAATTTCCAGAAATCGATTCACAAGTTCGCTCAGAAGTAAATTCAAATTACGAAAAATTCGGAATCGAATATCTTCAAGAACAATTACAAAATTTAGATTCCGCTTATTATCAAAAAATAACAATCGAAAATCCGCAGACCTTGCAAAATCCACAGCGAATGATGCGTTTTGTAGAAGTTTGTCTTGGTTCACAAAAACCCTATTCTTCGTTTTTAAATTTAAAGAAAAACAACCGAAACTTCACTCCTATTTTAATTGGTTTAGACGCCGACAGAGAAGTTATTTATAGCCGAATCAACCAGCGTGTCGACATCATGATGAATATGGGATTGCTAGAAGAAGCCAAAGAACTTTATCCTAACAAAGAGTTAAATGCTTTACAAACGGTCGGTTATAGAGAATTATTTAGTTATTTTGACGGAGAATTCACTTTGCCATTCGCAATAGAAGAAATAAAAAAGAACACCCGAAGATTCTCAAAAAGACAATTAACGTGGTTCAAACGAAATGAAAACACAAAATGGTTTGATTATTTGACAGATAGAAATGAGATTATTCATTATATCGAAGAAAATCTAAAATCAACAATCTAAAATCTTAAATCAGTAATGCCAATATCACCAAATTTCACATCAGTTCTAAGCAAAGACTGGGAAATTAATTTTACACAATGCACGCCAAACGGCTACTTAAAATATACCGATTTATGCAATCTTTTACAGCTGACAGCCGCAGCACATTCTGAAGTTGGCGGAATCAGTTTTACAGATATGCAAGAATTTGATCAAGCGTGGGTTTTAAGCAGGATGCGTGTAGAAATAACTGCTTTACCAAAATGGCAAGATGTTGTAACCGTAAAAACTTGGATCAATAGTCTTGAAAATTCACGTTCAGTTCGTGCGCTTGAGATGTATGTAAACGGCAAAAAGATTGTTGGAAGCGAAACGTATTGGGCTGTTTTCAACACCAAAGCACGTCGACCAGAAGCTTTGGCTTTACCTTTTGAACATTTTGAACTTTTCCCCGATAATAGAGCGACAGCTGAAGGTTTCTCACGAATCAATATTAATCCTGAAAAAGAATCGGTTTTCGAAAAAACGGTTTATTTATCTGATTTAGACATTGTAAATCACGCAAATAACGTAAAATATTTAGAATGGTGCCTAGATCATGTTGATGCAAAAAGAATTTTAAAACAAGAAGTTAAAAGCTTCGAAATGAATTTTCTGAAAGAACTTTCTTTAAACGATCAAGTTGTGATTCATGAAAATGATAATGAAGATCATTCTGCTACAACTTTTAGCATTACAAAAGGTGATAAAAACTGTTTTGCATTAGAATTACATTGGAAATAAAATATTAGCCACGAATTACACAAATTTCCACGAATTATTTAATGCAGGTTCGCGTGAAAAGAAATTAGTGGAAATTTGTGTAATTTGTGGCTAAAAAAAACGACGCAATTCATGCAGAATAGTTTCGTTTTTATTTCAATCAAAATCATTTCGATTTCTTTGAATCTTTCTTCTTTTCTTTAGGTTTTTTCTTTTTCAACAAACCTATTTTATCTTTAATTCGTTTTTCAACTTCACTAATCCCAGAATCATAATCGTGCTGAATAGAATATAATTTTGCTTGTTTAATTTCTTTTAAAGCATCTTTAAATTTATGCTGCACTTCTAAAAGAACAGCTTTCTTAACAAAAATCATTGCTTTACTAATCCCTTTAATAGTCAACGCAAAATCGATTAATTTTTGAGCTTGCTCATAATCTTCATTCAAAATCAACGTCTGTAAATAATACGGATAAACTTCAAGTGCATGAATATTAATCGCTAAAGCTTCCTGAAAATACGTTTTTGCTTCTTCATAATTCAATAATTGCTCTGCCTGAATTCTCCCGTACAAACACAAAACCATTGTATTTTTTGAATCGTAAGAAAAGGCATAATCCAAAGATTCTATTGTTTCTTCAAGCGAATACGGATAACTATCCAAAGCTTGAAAAAGGTATTTATCAATTGTTTTCATTTTATGTGTTGATATTTATTGTTTTTTTTGGTCACATATAATTCGCGTATCATCATTCTGTTTTGCGACCAAGTTTTTAATTACGCTCATTTCGTAAATCGTTTTTTAATTTCTGACGAGTTCCTTTGTAACTTTTCTCCACTTTATTCTTTTTAAAATCACTTCCAGTAAAAACTCTCACAGGATTTCCTCGCTGTACATTCAGCTGATTTTCCCATTGTTTTCCTACGTGATTTTTAAGTTGGAGCAATTTCTCGTCTTCTAGTTTTTTAATTAATCTTTCTGTTGCCAGTTTTTTGTTTTGATGCTGTGAACGGCTGTCCATTGCGACCACAGCAATTCCTGTCGGAATATGGGTTGCCCGAATCGCCGAACTCACTTTATTGACATGCTGTCCTCCTGCTCCCGAGCTTCGCATGGCCTGATACTGAATATCATTTTCTGAAAACAAATTATTTTGCTGCTGTTCAATTTCAAAAATTCCGATAAACCAGTTTTTACGTTTGTGCATTTTCCTAAACTGACTTTGACCAATCCATTGAACGGTTCCAATCCAAGAATTCACAAACTGATCAGCATCTTTTCCTTTTACAGCAATTGAAGCTGTTTCAACAGTTCCGTTTTCAATTCCCGCTTCTCTTTGCAGTAAAACCGTTTCCAGTTTGTGTTCTTTTGCTTCTTCGAATACTTTTTTTAGCACTTGGGCGACAACCCAAGTGTATTCTGCAGGTCCGCGACCCGCTGTTATCTGAATTATTCTTTCCATTTGTTTAAAATTTTGAGCAGCTTTTCTCTATTTTTCGCTGCTTTTACAAATTGTGGAAGTCTAGAAACCATCGTTCCATTACCACTTCCAGTATTGTTTCTTTCTCGCAAATCTGCTTTAATGTATCTCTCCAAATAATCGATATGATCCAGATTGTAAGCCCAAAAAAGATTTCCGCCAACTTCCTTTTGAAACCAAAGGGGCAAACTATACCACATTTCTTTTACTAAACCCGTGTCAACTTTCGATTCTTCTTTAATTCTATATGTTTTAGCTTTCCATTCCTCCTGAAAATCACAATGAGGGCATTTGGTTTTATACGTTGCAGGTTTTTCTTTTAAAGGTTGTGATTCATATTCAAATTTTTCGAAGCAATTATTGCAATATTCTTTTATATAAACTATATACTGATATACAGGCTCTTTCATTTTATAAAAGCAATTTTTGCATTCAAAAACCATACTGTGGCATTTTCCACATTCACATTTATCTTTTAATTCTTCTTTCACAGTCGCTTTCGATTCGCATTTTGGGCATTTAACCAAAATCTCATTATAAAAGCTTCCTAACCATTTATTTTCATCTTGAAATCTTTCCATAATCTTTAATTTTTAGCGATCCATTCTAACAATCTTAGGCATAAATGTTCCTAAAACTTCAACTAAACCGGTTTGGTTTGCCATTACTTTTTCAATGTCCTTGTAAGCCATTGGAGCTTCGTCAATATTACCGCCAATTAAAGTCACATCATGTTTCTTCAATTCTTTCTTAATCTGACTTTGCGTAAAACTGCTTTTACATTTCACTCTCGAAAACAAACGCCCAGCACCATGTGAAGCTGAGTTTAAACTCTGTGCATTTCCTTTTCCTTTCACAATAAAACCTGGCGCTGTCATAGAACCGGGAATAATTCCCAACTGACCTTCGCCAGCAGGCGTTGCTCCTTTTCTGTGCACAATGCATTCCTGACCATTTACGATTTCTTTCCAAGCAAAATTGTGATGGTTTTCAATGGTTACCACTACTCTTTTCCCGATTGCTTTGGCAATTCTTCTATGAATATCGTCGTGACATGCTTTTGCATATTCTCCCGCTAAATTCATTGCCAGCCAATATTCTTGACCATCGTGCGTATTCAGATCCAGCCAAGCTAGATGCTGCACATTTTTTGGTAACGGACATTGTTTTGTTGCCAAATAAGTGTAATGCTTTGCAATGTTAGCGCCCAATCCGCGGGATCCACTATGTGAAAGAACAGCAAAATATTCTCCTTTTTCTAATTTCCATTCGTTCTCAGGATTATCAATTTTTGCAATTCCGAATTCTACGAAATGGTTTCCACCGCCAGAACTTCCCAATTGCTTATAGGCTTTTGGTAAAAGGTTCTTTAACAACGGAATATCTTGAAATTCACTTTTATGAAAAACCTCATGATCCACTCTAGACGATTGTACTTCGTTCATTCCGAATTTGGTATTATCTCTCAAAATGGCTTCTAATTGATGTTCTCTTCCTTTGAAATGAGATGCAGGCAAATCAAAAATCGAAAGGCTCATTCGGCAGCCAATATCAACGCCAACTCCGTATGGAATAACCGCATTATCAGTCGCCAAGACTCCGCCAATTGGAAGTCCGTAACCAGAATGTGCATCTGGCATTAAAGCTCCAGCAACTGAAATTGGCAGTTTCAAAGAATCGTACAATTGAAATTTTGCCTGCTGATCGATTTCATTTTCACCAAAAATGGTAAATGGCGCTCTCGTTGTCTTCAACTGATGCATTCTCACTTGAACTGGTTTTATCAAACCTTCGGCTACTTTTCCCCAAGTTCCGTTTCCTTCATATTTTTCAGGATTTAAAAGCACATCTTTTGCTTCTGTTAGAATAGATTCTTTTTTCTCTCTTTTTCTATATCTGTTTATTTGCCCTAAGGCGATGTTTATTGAATTGTTTTTTGGAAAACCTAGTTTAATCAGGTCTTTTCCAGATAATTTATTTCCCATAAATTTTTAATTATTTTATTTGGGCGCACTAATAAAAACCAAGTTTTCTAAAGTTTCAAATGAAACATTAGCGCGCAATAGCTTTTATCCGTTTGGATAAATTATAAATCTTTTTTCGGGAAAATTTTGAAGAGTCTAGAATAAAAAAAAAGCCCGAAACTTATTGTCTTCGGGCTTTTTTATATATCTAAAAATATATTTCTAAGATTGAAATAAGCCACGAAGAATTGCTTCACCAAATTCATTTGATGTAAAGCTCTGAGATGTCGATGTAAGTACAAACACTATTTCTTCGTTTTAAAGGGTTATTAATTTTTTCGTGTGCAAATATTCATAATACTTTTTTGATTTTCCAAATTATTTTAAAGAAAATTCATCAAAAAAATATTTTATGTTTTTACTAATTTCTAAAAAGCGCATTATTCAACTGAAAACTAGACCATAGCCTTGATAGAAGCGGTATCCTTTTTCTTGCTTCTTTAGCAAAAAAAAGATACAAGCGGATAGCAGGACACGAGCGACAGCGAACTGACGAAGTAAATAGCTCCAAATTAAAATAAGAAATCTGTCTAAATTGCAATATTCACTAAGTTTGTCATTTCTCCTTCGTTCAAATGGGCAAAATCGCAGAAAATTTTCAATAAAAAAGCCCTGATTTCTCAGAGCTTTTATATATTTCATTCGTGAATTAATTATTCAGAAACTTTGCTTTTTATCACTAATCTGAATCCTTCTCCGTGAATGTTTAAGATTTCAACATCTTCATCTGCTTTTAGATATTTTCTTAATTTAGCGATGTAAACATCCATACTTCTTGATGTAAAGTAGTTGTCATCTCTCCAGATTTTAGTTAAAGCTAATTCTCTTGGCATTAAGTCATTTTCGTGAAGAATAAGCATTTTCAATAATTCGTTTTCTTTTGGAGATAATTTGATTGGCTCTTCATCTTGAAAAGTAAGGAATCTTAATTTTGAATTTAAGTGGAATTTACCAATATTAAATTCAAATTGTACTTGCTCTGCTTTTGTATCTGCTGATTTTCTTTGAATGATTGCTTTAATTTTCATTAAAAGAACTTCAGAATCAAAAGGTTTATTTAAATAGTCGTCAGCACCAGCTTTATAACCTTTTAACACATCTTCTTTCATAGATTTTGCCGTTAAAAAGATAATTGGCACTTCACTGTTCTTCTCTCTAATTTCTTTGGCCAAAGTATAACCATCTTTATAAGGCATCATTACATCAAGAATACATAAATCATATACATCTTTCTTGAATTTCTCGAAACCTTCCATACCGTTTTTAGCTAAAGTAACTTCAAAGTCATTTAACATTAGATAATCTTTAAGAACCGCCCCAAAATTTAGGTCATCTTCTACTAAAAGTATTCTTTTGTTAGTATTTTCCATATTTTAATTTATTAATGGTATTTTTATAATAAAGGTGCTACCCTTTCCTTTTTCACTTTCTACATATACTTGACCATTATGATCCTCAACTATTCTTTTTACGTAAGCAAGTCCTAAACCATGTCCTTTTACATTATGAAGATCACCTGTGTGCTCTCTGTAAAACTTCTCAAATACTCGTTTTTGAGCTATCTTACTCATTCCCAACCCATGATCTCTCACTTTGATCAAAATCATATCTTTAATGTTTTCCGTAAAGATTTCGATCTTAGGAGCGTCTGGAGAATATTTAATGGCGTTTTCCAAAATATTAACCAGCACGTTTGTAAAGTGAACTTCGTTTATCAAACAGGTCGTTCTTGCTGCGTTATAATGCTTTACTACAGAACCATTTCTGTCTTCTAAGATAAGATTCACATGCTCTATAGCATCGTCGATAATATCTGTAACTACAGTTGGCTCTTTGGTTATGTCAAGTTCTCTTTTTTCTAATTTTGAAATACGAAGAACGTTCTCAACCTGAGCGTGCATTCTTTTGTTTTCGTCTCGAATCATTTGAAGATAACGATAAACCTTTTCTTTATCTTCAATAACTTTCGGACTTCTAATAGCATCTAATGCTAGGTTTATAGTTGCAATTGGGGTTTTAAACTCATGCGTCATGTTATTTATAAAATCGGTCTTGATTTCAGAAATATGCTTCTGACGCAATAATTGATTTAACGCACTTGTGTATGCAACTATTATAATTAATGTAAAAACTATTGATAAAATAGTAATACTTAATAATTCAGATAATAAGAATTTCTTTTTGTGCGGGAAAGTAACGGATAACTCGTACCTGCTATTTCCTTCATTATCTGTATAAATTGGAATATTATAAGTGGATTCTTTATCAAAATGAAATCCATCCGATTTTATCTTGGTTGGATTGCCGCTACTGTATATTCCGAATTCAAATTTGGTCTTTACGCCGTATTCTTCAAGCTCTTTTTTTAATAATTTATAAAGCTTGTCTTTTGTCACTCTGCCTTCAATTGGAGTTAGAGCAGCAATATCTTTGTATTGAATTTGCTGTTGAACTTTATTTAAAATGTCTAAACTTCCTGATTTTTCAATTTTCAGATCAGGAATAATACTCTGTCCTAAATTATTATTATCAATTCCAGCATTGTTATTATAAACTTCAGTTACTCTTTTTGAGCTAAAATTCTTAAAACGCTCGCTACTGAATTTTTTGTTAAAAACAGAACCATTGATATCATAATCTTCAGATGTCAATGTGTTTGAATAAACGATTGTTTTATTCGTTTTTGTGTTTCTCTGTACGTAAAGTACTTCTAGTAAATCTTCTTTTTTTGGAATTTTACCCGTACTGTCTTTTATACGGTTGTATTTGTCGTAGAAACTGTACTCTTCTTGTTGCTCCAGCTTATCTGCAACATTTCCAATAACTTGAGTAACGTGGTATTTGAATTGCTCTTCATTATTTTTGAACGAAGAATTGAACCAAAACACTTGTACCAGAATTATCCCTATCAAGGACAGACTCATCAATAAAACAAGTATTCTAAAAAATAATTTATTCATCGAAACAAAATTAATATTTTAACAATATACTAAATAATACATTAACCAAATATTAACATTTAAGACTGTTTTTGTTTTATATTTAAAATTTTAAGAATTTTAACAACTTCTTCTTTAGCATTTTTAAGATTATTGTTATTAATCACGAAATTGCTCTTAGAAATTCGTTTTTCGTCATTCCACTGCATTTTCAATCTACTTAAAACTTGTTCACGGGTAGTTTTATCTCTTTTTATAACGCGTTCAATCCTCACTTCTTCAGGAGCAATAACGGTTATAATTACATCACAATCTTTATATCGTCCGCTTTCAAACAAAATAGCCGCTTCATACATTACATAATCGTAATCGCTATGCTCCTTTACCCAATCCTCAAAATCTAACTTCACTGCCGGGTGCACAATCGCATTCAATTTCGCCAACTGTTCCTTATCGTTAAAAACGACTTGCGCCAATTTCGCACGATTTAAAACTTCATCATCAAAAATATTGCCACCAAAAGCAGATTTTACTTTTTCAAGAATATTTTTTGACTGCATTACTCTTTTAGCACCGTCATCAGCAATATAAACAGGAACTCCCATTTCTTGAAAATAGTTTGCAACAGTTGTTTTTCCGCTGCCTATTCCTCCCGTAAGACCAATAACTTTTGCCATTCTTATAATTTAAAAAACATACGCGGAAAAGCTTCTTGTGGTTTTTTCTTTAATAAAATCACTTTTAAATACGATTTTAAAAATCCTGTTCCATAACCATAAAACTGCTTCCACACAGCTATTACAGATAGATATCCAATTTTGATACTTTTGTTTTGAATACTCGCTGTAAGAAAAACTATAACGAAATATACGAAATATAATTGTAATAAAATATCGATATTGAAAATTAACAATAAAAAAGCTAATAATAATCCAAGTATGAAGAAAGTCGGAAAGAAAAAGGTTAATTTATTATGCTCTGGATACCAGCTATTTAAAATTGGTCGAGCGATACCAAATTTATTTACTTGGATAGAGAATTTTTCCCAGTCAATTCTTCTTTTATGATACACATAAGCATCTTTAAAAAGTCTTGTTTCAAAACCTAAATTCCACAAACGAATTGATAAATCTGGATCTTCTCCTGGGTGAATATTTCCAAAACCTTTTGAAGCCTCAAAAGCTTTTTTAGAAATTCCCATATTGAAACTACGTGGCTGAAACTTGTTTATTTTCTCCGAACCACCTCTAATTCCTCCAGTTGTCAAGAAAGAAGTCATTGCAAAATTGATGGCTTTTTGAATATTCGAAAAACTATCTAATGCCTTATCTGGACCGCCAAAACAGTCCACATATTTTTCATCTAATTCCTTACGGACTTCTGTTAAATATTGCGACGGAATAATGCAATCTGAGTCAAAAATGATAAAATAATCCCCTCTAGCTCTCTGCATTCCGAAATTTCTAGAATCTCCAGGCCCTGAATTTTCTTTAAAATAATATGAAATATTTAATTTTCCTTGATAATTCATCACTACATCTCGACATGGAATAGAAGATCCATCTTCGACAAGAACAATTTCAAAAGCTTCATTATAATCAGATTTTGAGAGACTTTCCAAAAGCTCATCAACTTCATCTGGACGATTATACACGGGTATAATTAAAGAAAAAATCATAGCAGAATATGCGTTATTAAAGGGTATATTTTTATTGTTTAAAATTTTAACAAAGATATGTTATATTAACAAAAAAACCACCAACTTTTAGTTGATGGTTTTTCGTTTTACGCAGTAAAATAGTATTATTTGATACTTTCAATATTTACAACTTCGTTAGTATCTGCGTTGTAATCAACACCAGGTACTTCGAATCCGAATAAATTTAAGAAATCGTTTCTGTAGCCTGCTAAATCGCCAATTTCCGGTAATGTTTCTGTTGTAGCTTCCAACCAAAGTTTTGCCACTTTTTCCTGAACATCTTCGCGCATTTCCCAGTCATCAATTCTGATTCTTCCTTTTTCATCAACAGGAACCTCAGAACCATTGTATAATCTGTCTTGGAATAAACGCTGAATTTGCTCAATACATCCTTCGTGAATTCCTTCTTCTTTCATGATCTTGTATAAAAGAGAAATATATAATGGAATTACTGGAATTGCAGAACTTGCTTGTGTAACTAACGCTTTATTTACAGAAACATACGCTTTTCCTCCTATTGATTGTAAATTATCTGTAATAGTAAAAGCTGTAGCTTCTAAGTGATCTTTTGCACGACCAATTGTTCCTTTTCTATATACTGCTTCGGTTAAAGCTGGTCCAATATAAGAATAAGCAACAGTTGTAGCTCCTTCAGCCAATAAATTTTCAGCTTTCAAAGCGTCAATCCACATAGCCCAGTCTTCACCTCCCATAACAGCTACAGTGTTTTCAATATCTTCATCATTTGCTGGAGAAATAGAAACCTCTGAAACTTTTCCTGTGTGGAAATCAACTGTTTTATTTGTAAAAGTCTGTCCAATTGGTTTTAAAACTGAACGGTGCGTAACACCTGTATTTGGATTTGTACGCACTGGAGAAGCTAAACTATAAATTACAAGATCTACCTGTCCTAAATCTGCTTTAATCAAATCTAAAGTTTCTCTTTTGATTTCGTTTGAGAATGCATCACCGTTGATACTTTTTGCATATAAACCAGCTTTGTTAGCTTCTTTTTCAAATGCAGCAGAATTATACCATCCTGGAGAAGCTGTTTTTCCTTCTACTGGCGGTTTTTCAAAAAACACTCCTATTGTTGATGCACCAGAACCAAAAGCACTAGTAATTCTTGAAGCCAATCCGAAACCTGTAGAAGCACCGATAACTAAAACTTTTTTAGCACCAGCGATTTCTCCTTTAGATTTTACGTATTCGATTTGATTTTTTACATTTTGCTCAGCTCCCGTTGGATGGGCAGTCAAACAAATAAATCCTCTCATTCTAGGTTCTATAATCATCTTGCAATTATTTTTTTGTATTATTTCAATTTCAGTTTTAATTTTTCAAAAATAGACATTTTATCCTTAACCCTTTTCATATTAGCCTTCATATTGTCAATAAAATTTGGGTTTAATGCATTTTTCTGAGCTTCTTTATAATAGTTGTAAGCGACAATATATTGGTTTTCATATTCAGCCATTCTTCCTAATTCACTGTTATAAGAAGAGTTATCAGCATTTTCTAAATTTGCTATTGTAAATTTAATATGTTCCTTTGCTTCGGCATATCGACCAATATCAATGAGCAAATAAGTATAATTTAAGTAGGGAGCAGCATATTTAGGCTCAAATTTCATCGCCAATTTGTAGTGGTAAATCCCTTTTTCATAATCACTCAGCTTATTGTAATAGATCCAGCCCAAGTGGTTGTGCGCTTTACCGAAATCAGGATAATGCGATAAGATTTCTTCCAGCAATTCTTTTGCGTCTGCTGAATTTCCTTCAGAAATTAATGAATCTGCTTTTATAAACTGATTTTCGTAAAAACTCAAACTCTCCATTTCTATATTTAATTCAATAATTGTTTTGCGTGATTTAAAGCCGAGTCAGAAATATTTGCTCCAGATAGCATTTGAGCAATTTCTATAATTCGATCTTCTTGTGATAAGAGCTTCAATTCAGACACTGTATCATCTCCAACTGTAGATTTAGAAACTTTAAAATGAGAATCTCCTTTTGCTGCAATTTGAGGTAAATGCGTGATCGCAAATATTTGCATGGTATGGCTCATTTCTTTCATAATTTCTCCCATTCTAATTGCAATTTCTCCAGAAACTCCAGTGTCAATTTCGTCGAAAATTAATGTCGGCAGTTTTGAATATTTCGCTAAAATCGCTTTCACAGCCAACATAATACGAGACATTTCTCCTCCTGATGCTACTTTTTTCAGTAAACCAAAATCGGTTCCTTTATTGGCAGAAAACAAGAATTGCAACTCGTCTTTTCCGTTTTGGAAATACGTTTCAGAAGGTTGTAATTCCATATTAAAGCGAGCATTAGGCATTCCTAATGTTTCTAAAATTGCAACTAACTGTGCTGATAGATTCGGAATTGCATTTACTCTATTTTGATGTATTTTAGATGCATAATCATCCAATTCAGATGCTTTTTCTTCAATAATTTTAGTTAATGAAGCAATTTCTTCATCCATATTTTCTAACTCTAGCAAAGAGTTCCCTAATTCGGATTGAATTTGTAACAATTCATCTACAGAACTCACTTGATGTTTTTTCTGCAAATTATAAATCGACTGCAGTTTTTGATTGATCAGTTCCAATTGCGCAGGATCATTCAATAATTTTTCTGAACAGTTTTCTAATTCTTTAGAAACATCATCAAATTCAATAGATAAGCTTGTTATTCTTTCAAATAGATTTTGATACTCCACAGAAAAAGAAGCTACTTTTTGCAACGCATTTTTAATTTCATTTAAACTATGAAAAACGCCAAATTGCTCTTCATTTGCAAGTACTAAAGATTTATCCAGAGATTCTTTAATAATCTCTACATTATTCAGCTTTTCGTAATCTGCTTCTAATTCCTCTTGCTCTCCAGATTTCAGTTGAGCTGCAACCAATTCATTCAATAAAAAGGTATGGTATTCTTGCTCTTTAACTGCATCACCTTGTTTTTTAAGCAAAGCATTCAGCTTAGATTTGTCTGATTTATAAGATTTTAATAGTTTTTGATACTCAGCAATTACTTCAGTATTGTTTGCAATAGCATCAATAATTTTAAACTGAACACTTTCATCTGACAATTCCTGAGTTTGCTGTTGCGAATGTATATCAATCAAATACAAACTTAAATCTTGCAGTTCTTGAAGATTTACCGGACTATCATTTATAAAAGCACGAGATTTACCAGAAGGCAAAATTTCTCTTCTAATAATTGTTTCCTCTTCGTAATCCAAATCATTAGCTTCAAAAAAATCTTTTAAATCGTATTTGCCGATTTCAAATTGTGCTTCAATAACGCATTTTTCTTCTTTATTTTTTAATGAAGTAAGGTCTGCTCTTTTACCCAAAACAAGACCAATAGCTCCTAAAATAATCGATTTTCCTGCACCTGTCTCACCTGTAATTATAGAAAAACCTTTAGAAAAATCTATAGTCAGTTTTTCGATAAGAGCATAATTTTTAATTGACAGCGATGTAATCATAGAGCAATTTTGTAAATATGAAAGTTATAGTTAGCGAAGATAAAAATGAAAACCAGATTAGTATTTAATCTGCGACCATTTAGTAGAGTTTAACGGAGAAACCTTATTTAAAACATCGGTTAAATCTGTAATTGTAATACTTGGCCCTCCTGAAAAAATAGAAACAATTTCGTCTGATTTTGCATCAAAGAAGACTCTCGTAATAAAAGCATTTGGCTTAACCGAATTTAATTTACCAATAAGCATTAATGCATTTTTAATTTTTTCTTTCGCAGCTTTTGTATCCAATGTCATGGCATCCAATCCGGTATGGTAAGCGTACGTAGTCTGGCGCAAATCACTATAAGTTGGAGCAATCATATCGTTAATTAAATAGTAACGGCTCTGAAGTCCGTCCGATTGGTTCCATCCTTTAAAACCTCCCTGCTGCGCCACATTGGCAATATTTTGTGCGGTTTGAAGATACGGATTTCCTGCTCCCATTTGAAAGGTATCGGCATCCATTCCTAAAATCATATAGCAGTAGAAAGAGATAACAGAAACCAAGTTTGAATCGTAAGTATTCGGATTGAACAATAATGGCTCGTATTCTGTATATCTGAAATTGAAATCTTTATCGTTGTAATTTAAAACTGGTGAAGAATAGGTAGAATTAAAAATCAATCTCGAAGACTGAACTTGAATTGTTCCTGAAAATTGATCTGAACTGTTAGACGACAACGTAATATACATCGAACAGTTTATTCTCTCGTTTTGTTTTAAAATCGATCCCGTCCAATCTGTTTTATTTACAAATTCAGCTAGAGATGTCTGAAGGGTTTTAAAAACCTGATTGTTTGGATTTGTTAGACGTTCTGTATTAATAGTCACTGTACAATTTAGCTGTTGCCCTTGTACAAAACCAAAGCTTAAAAACACTAATAGCGTCACTATCTTATTCATAATCGTCTCATATTTAATTTTATAAAACATAATTGGCTTCCCACTATGTTTTCGGCGTATATTTTAAATTTATGATTTTGAAAAATGCAGAATAACTTTATTCAAAATATCAGCCGCAACAGATTCTTTTGATTTTAATTCCATCGGTTCGATTTCAAAATTTCTATCAATAAATGTTACTTTATTGGTTTCTTTTTTAAAACCCGCACCTTTATCTTGTAAGGAATTTAAAACAATCAAATCTAAGTTTTTTTTCTGAATTTTCAACTTAGCATTTTCAATTTCATTTTCAGTTTCTAATGCAAATCCAATTAAAAACTGATTTTTTTTGATAGCCCCTAAAGAAGACAAGATATCTTTTGTTTTTTCAAGTTCTATCGAAAATTCATCAGTATTCTTTTTAATCTTCTGATCTGCAACAAATTTAGGTCTGTAATCTGCAACTGCTGCAGCTGCTATTGTTACATCGACTTCATTAAAATACAAATGACAAGCATCATACATTTCTTGAGCCGAAATAACATCTATAACTTTTATCAGACTATTTTTAGCTTTATAATGCGTAGGACCAGCAACCAAAAATACCTCAGCGCCTAAGCTTGCCGCTTCATTAGCAATATCAAATCCCATTTTTCCAGACGAATGATTTCCTATAAAACGTACAGGATCTATTGCTTCGTATGTTGGGCCAGCAGTAACTAGTATTTTTTTTCCTTTTAAAGGCAATTTACTTTCTAAATCAGCTTCTAGAAAAGCGACAATATTCTCAGGTTCAGCCATTCGGCCTTCTCCAGACAAGCCACTTGCCAATTCGCCACTTTCAGCAGGAATCATAATATTTCCGAACTGTTTTAGTGCAGCAAAGCTTGATAAAGTTGAAGGATGTTTGTACATATCCAAGTCCATTGCAGGCGCAAAATAAACTGGACATTTTGCCGATAAATAAGTAGCAATTAAAAGATTATCACAATTTCCTGTAGCCATTTTAGACAATGTATTTGCAGTCGCAGGCGCAACCAGCATAAAATCTGCCCAAAGTGCCAATTCTACGTGATTGTTCCAAACTGCATCCTCATCATCTTGATTAAAGAAACTGGAATGTACTGGATTCTTTGATAAAGTAGATAATGTAAGTGGGGTTACAAAATCCTTAGAAGCAGGTGTCATGATCACTTGGACATGTGCACCTGCTTTTATAAAAAGTCGTACTAAAGTGGCTGTTTTATACGCTGCGATTCCACCAGAAACACCCAGTAAAATCTTTTTCCCGTTTAAAACTGACATTGTACTGTTATTTGTTTGAACTTCTGTGGTAAGTTTTACCGTCTAACCATTCTTGAACAGCTAAAGCGTGTGGTTTTGGTAATTTTTCGTAAAATTTAGAAACTTCAATTTGTTCTTTATTTTCAAAAACTTCTTCTAGACTATCGTTATAAGTAGCAAACTCTTCTAATTTTTCAGTCAATTCTTTTTTAATCTCTGAATTAATTTGATTTGCTCTTTTAGCCATAATGGTAATTGCCTCATACACATTTCCTGTTGGCTCTTCAATAACCGTTTTGTTATAAGTTATTGTGTTTACAGGAGCATTCGTCTTTTTTAAATCCATGACTTTATTTTATTTAGTAAATTTTTGTAAATCTGTTTCAACTCTGGCATTCATTTCGTCTGCCTTTTCTTTATATTTTGTATCGCTTTTAAACTTGATCAAATTTGCATAAGCCGTTTGTGCGATATGCAGACGTTCTTCCATTTTTGAAGGGATACTGTTGATTGCCAATTGATATGCTGAATCATATTTGTAAAACAATGCATCTTCTTTAAAAGGCGTTCCAGGAAAATCAGCGATAAAATTATCAAAAGCAATTAAAGCCGATTTATAATCTGAAATTGTATTGTATCCTTTAGCATTTTCATATGCTTTTTTCTCCAACTTTCCATTTAGCACTTGTACAGCCTCGTTTGCTTGAGGAATGTATTCAGAGTTTGGATAATTATCAATAAAAGCTTGTAATTTTTCTAATGCTTTTACTGTATCTGCTTGATCTAAGCTGTAAACTGGCGATAATTTAGAATAGCTATAAGCTCCTAAAAAAGCAGCTTCCTGAACTTTTTCACTTCTTGGATACCCCGAAACAAAAGCTTCAAACTGGTAACCAGCAAGATAATATTGTTTTGTTTTATAATAAGACTGCGAAAACATGTAAAACAGCTTTTCTGCTTGAGGTTTTCCTCGGTAAGAAGTTGCTAACTGCTCAAAAAGACGGATCGCTTTTGTGTATTTACCAGCATCATACATTTTTGTTGCCATTTCAAATTTTGCTGCAACATCTTCATTTTTCAACGCTTTTTGATATTCTCCACAAGAATAAAAAAGAGTTACAACAATTAAAAGCAATACTATTTTTTTCATTTTCTTACTGTTATTACAATCTCTCAGACAATTATGCCAAAGTGAAATCGCACCGAAGTTTCGGTGGCAAATTTAGTTATTAATTTAGCTACTGCAAAATAATTTTTTAGTATCTTAAAATACTAGCACTTTAACAATTATTTAATGCTGTTTTTTACAAACTCATTTAGTCTTGCTGCCAACGAGTCATCAACAGAAACTAATGGAAGTCGAACCGTATTTTCAGCAATTCCAAGTGCTTGGAAGATTTGTTTGATTCCGGCTGGATTTCCCTGCTCAAAAATCATATCGATACTGTCTGACAGGAAATAATGTGTTTTAAACGCGTCAACTGCTTTTTTATTTAGTCCTAAACGAATCATTTCTGAAAATTCTTTTGGAAAACCTTGTCCAATTACAGAAATAACTCCTGCTCCACCCGCCAAAACAATTGGAAGTGCCAGCATATCATCTCCAGAAATTACTAGGAAATCTTTTGGAGCATTTTTAATAATCTGCATGGCTTGAGCCATATCTCCAGCTGCTTCTTTAATTGCAACTACATTTTCAAAATCATTAGCCAAACGCACCACAGTTGAAGGGAGCATATTGCTCGAAGTTCTTCCTGGTACATTATATAGAATTACAGGAACTGGAGAAGCTTCAGCAATTGCTTTGAAATGCTGATAAATTCCTTCTTGAGTTGGTTTATTATAATATGGTGAAACAGATAAAATCGCTTCAAAGGCAGAAAAATCTCTTGTTTTTAATTCTTCAACAATCTGCATAGTATTATTTCCTCCAACTCCTAAAACTAGAGGCAATCTTCCTTTATTTACATCGATTACAGTCTTTATAACCAACTCTTTCTCCTCTGCTGTAAGGGTTGCATTTTCTGCAGTTGTTCCCATCACAACAAGATACTCCACTCCACCATCTATAGAGAAGTTTACAATTCGCTGTAAAGCCTCAATGTCAACTGAAAAATCTTTTTTAAATGGCGTCACAAGCGCAACACCAGTTCCTATCAATGATTGCATATTATTAATTAATTTATTTTATATTTTTTAAATACCTAAACAATTCTGAAACGAATAGTTTATAGTTTCCTAATTCTGTACTAATCATCAAGCGATTTAATCTTTGATCAACAGCAGAAAATCCGACTTTGAATTTAGCTTTTGACTGACTTGTTATCAATTTTAAAATGATATTCTCCACATCATAATAACTCACTAAAAGATCAAATTCTGAATTTACAAATTCATTCAGGAAACTTTCTGTAATTTCTGCCTTCCAATTGATGTGTTTTTTACCAAAAGTCGGACGAGAATAGGCTTCTTTTTCCTTAAATTTTTCTCTGTAAGCCACAACTTTTATATTTTCTAAAGCAATTCCATGAAGTGTTAACTCCTTTATTAGTGCTTCTGAAGATTCAAAATTGCTTTCATCTATCAATAAACCAATCGTTTGAACGTTTCTAGTAAAGACTTCGCTTTTTTCATTATTTAAATTATCATTTAATGATTTTTTTACAAAAAACTCCTTTATATAATTCAAAAACATAGTACTTTTACCAGATTACAAAATTAATTATTTAAGTTGCATTTAAAATGGTAAAACTAAAAAAGTATAACGGATTTTTAAAACTTTTTGTTATATTCTTAACACTTTTTTTAATCTCTTCCTGTAGTAAGAATAACTACAATTTAACTAAAATTGAAGGAAAACAACTTCCGGTTAACGAAAAAACTGCGGAAATTCCTGAAATTGAAAACTTTATTAAACCTTATCGCGATCACATTAACAAAGATTTGGATAATGTTTTGGCTTATTGTCCTGAAACTTTAGACAAAAGCACTGGAAAATGGCAAACTGGAATTGGAAGCTTAATGGCAGACGTTTGCGTGCAAAGAGGAAACATTGTTTTTAACGCTAGAGAAAAGAAAGATATTGATCTTTGTCTTTTAAATCATGGTGGAATTCGCGCTATTCTTCCAAAAGGAAATGTTACAACAAGATCGGCTTTTGAAATTATGCCTTTTGAAAACAGCTTGGTGGTTATGGCGTTAAAAGGTGAGCAAATCTCAGAAATTGCGGCTTATATTATTAAGGAGAAAAAACCTCAGCCATTGTCTGGAATGACTTTTACCATTACAAAAGACAACAAGGCAAAAAACATCCTGGTACAAGGCAAACCGCTTGATCTAAACAAAACGTACTATGTTGCTACAAATGATTACTTGGCAAATGGTGGAGACAGCATGACTTTCTTTGCAAAAAGCACTCAAAAGTTTGACTTGAACTACAAGCTTAGAGATGTTTTGATTGATTATTTTAAGGAAGTTGATACGGTAGTTGCTCCTAATAATATCAGAATCACAGAGGAATAAAAATTATAAAAAACAAGCATAGCATTTCTGCAAAAAATATATAAAATGAAAAGAAGAGAGTTTATCGAAAAAACAGCAGCGAGTACTGCCCTACTTAGTTTAGGATTGTCTTTGAGCAGTTTTGAAAGTAACGATATTAAGCATTTAACGATTCTGCATACTAACGATGTGCACAGCCACATTGATCCATTTCCGGCTGATGATCCGCGTAATCCTAATAAAGGTGGTGTGTCTCGTCGTGCTGCATTGATTGAAACGATACGAAAAGAAAATCCGAATGTACTTTTATTGGATGCTGGAGATATTTTTCAGGGAACGCCATATTTCAATTATTATGGAGGCGAATTGGAGTTCAAACTGATGAGCATGATGAAATATGATGCTTCTACAATTGGAAATCATGATTTTGATAATGGTCTTGACGGATTATACGCGCAGCTTCCGCACGCTTCTTTCGATTTTATCAATTCAAATTACGATTTTAAAAATACGGTTATGGACGGGCATGTGAAACCGTACAAAATCTTTAATAAAAACGGAATTAAAGTTGGTGTCTTTGGTGTTGGAATCGAATTACAAGGTTTAGTAGACAAAAAATTATACTTGGAAACGGTTTACCACAATCCGGTAGAAGTTGCTCAGGATATGACACAGCTTTTGAGAAAGCAAGAAAAATGTGATTTGGTAATTTGCCTTTCGCATTTAGGATATAAATACAAAGATGAGCCGACAAAAATTAGCGATTTGACATTTGCAGAACAAACTCAAGATATTGACTTAATTATTGGAGGACATACTCATACTTTCTTAGACAAGCCTACAGTTGTAAAAAATAAAGCTGGAAAAGATGTGCTGGTAAATCAAGTTGGATGTTACGGAATTAATTTAGGCCGTATCGATTTCTATTTTGATAAAGACAAAGCGCATACCAACCAAAGCGCAACTATTGTTGTATAACCTTTTTTTGAATTCTAGCTTTTTCTAAAAAGTATTCTACCATAAAGAAATAAGCTAGAATTTGAGTTGTATCTCGTATTAAAACTAAAACAATAGAATACGAGAAATATTCATTAAAAATATAAAAAATATCAGAGAAGATGTAGCTTATTGCCATGAGCGACATCAGCAATGCTATATGTGTTCCTTTTGTGATGTAACTTACAAAACAGAAATAACTCAATACACTCAGAACCACTCCGTATGCGGTGTAAAGCAGAATAAATTTTCTCATGCTGTCAACTTGCAGGCTCAAAACAGAAATTAGCAAGTAGACGATAAAAACCACCACAATAGAAATAGGCAGAATATCACGTTTAGTTAATCTAATTCTTTTGTGCTGCCGGATAAATATGGTTACGATTAAACTATAAACAATCAGAAAGCTGATTACTCCTCCTAATTTAGAGGTTTCAACATCCATTAAATCATAAACTTGTCCCACAAAACAGAAGAAAAAAATTAAACCTTCTGTTTTTCCAATTTCGAACTCAATGCTAATTAAATAATAAATAAAAATAGCAGGGAGAACGACAGCTTTTGCATAGGTTGCAAAAACCTCTTGTTGCATATAATCAAAAATGATTGTACACAACAAGGCAAAAAAGAACAAAATTAATGACGGTTTGTTAGGCTTCATTCAATTTGTTTATAAAATCTTCTTCTGATAGTATGGTGATATTCAGCTTAGTTGCTTTCTCCAGTTTTGCTGGTCCCATATTATCTCCCGCCACTACAAAATCTGTTTTTGCAGAAATTGAGCTTCCTACTTTTCCTCCGTTATCTTCAATGACTTTCTTTAGTTCGTCTCTAGAAAATTGACTAAAGACGCCAGAAACCACAAAAGTTTTTCCAACAAATTTATCAGTAGCATTTGGGTTTATTTTTTCTTCAATTTCAAATTGAATTCCATAACTTTTTAAACGTTCAATAATTTTCTGATTTTCTTCATTTTCGAAGAATTCGATAACACTTCTGGCAATTCTTTCTCCAATTTCATCAACTAAAACTAAATCCATTAAAGAAGCTTTCGCTAAAGCATCAATATTTTTATAATGTTTGGCTAGTTTTTTGGCAACTGTTTCTCCTACAAAACGAATTCCCAGCGCAAACAAAACACTTTCAAACGGAATTTCTTTTGACTTCTGCACTCCATTTACCAAGTTTTCTGCTGATTTTTTAGCCATTCTTTCTAAATGCAAAATGTCTTCCACTTTCAATTCATACAAATCAGCGTAGTTGTGCACTAAATCATTTTTAAACAGCAAAGCCACCGTTTCTCCTCCAAGTCCTTCAATGTCCATTGCTTTTCGCGAAATGTAATGTTGCACTCTTCCGATGATCTGCGGAGGGCAACCGTAGAAATTAGGACAATAATGATTGGCTTCTCCAACATTTCGAACCAACTCGGTATGACATTCTGGGCAATATGCGATATAATGTGTTTTCTCTGAATTTTCTGGACGTTTTTCTAAATCTACCGCAATAATTTTTGGAATAATTTCTCCTCCTTTTTCAACAAAAACAGTATCATTTACTCTAATATCTAATTTTTCAATCTGATCGGCATTATGAAGAGAAGCTCTTTTTACAATGGTTCCTGCAAGCTGCACAGGCTCTAAATTGGCAACTGGCGTAATCGCTCCAGTTCTTCCTACTTGATATGAAATTGATTTTAGTTTAGTCGAAACTTGTTCGGCTTTGAATTTATATGCGATTGCCCAACGAGGAGATTTTGCTGTATATCCTAATTCTTCTTGGTGCTGAATGCTGTTAACTTTTACCACAACACCGTCAGTTTCGTAAGGCAAATTATGGCGGTGCGTGTCCCAATAATCGATAAAGTCAAAAACTTCGTTCATGCTGTCGACTAATTTTGCCTCTTTTGGAACTTTAAAGCCCCAGCTTCTAGCCGATTCCAAACCTTCATATTGCGTTTTGAAAGGAAGATTATTTCCAATTACAAAATAAAGCAAACACTCTAGCGGACGCTTGGCAACCTCAGCGCTGTCTTGCAATTTTAAACTTCCCGAAGCCGTATTTCTTGGGTTTGAATAAGGAGTCTCTCCAATTTCTATTAATTCTTGGTTCATTTTTTCAAAGCCAGCATGCGGAAGAATAATTTCGCCGCGAATATCAAATTTGTCGGGATAATTTCCTTTTAAATGCAACGGAACCGATTTTATAGTTTTGATGTTATTGGTCACCTCATCTCCCTGAAAACCATCTCCTCGTGTTAATGCTTGAACTAATTTTCCGTTTTCATAGGTAATACTTATCGAAGCGCCATCGTATTTTAATTCGCAGGTATATTGCAGGTTTACGTTTCCTAAAACTCTCTGAATACGGTTTTCCCAATCTAAAAGATCTTCTTTAGAATAAGAATTATCCAAAGAATACATTCTGTACTGATGTGAGATTGTTTTGAAATTTTTGGTAACCGCTCCTCCTACTCGCTGCGTTGGCGAATTTTCGTCAAAGAACTCTGGATGTTTGTTTTCTAAATCCTGAAGTTCTTTAAGCTTAATATCAAAATCATAATCTGAAATTGTGGCATTGTCTAACACATAATAATTGTAGTTGTGCTGATTAAGTTCATTTCGTAATGCTTGAATGGTCTCTTGAATGCTCATAAATAGTAAAATATTGCAGATTATAATAATGAAAAACTGAATATCAAAATTAGAATTTATTTTTGTTCCAAGGCAGAAAAAATCAAAGTTTTAGAAAATCAAAAATCAGACTGCAAATCCATGCAGTCTGATTTTCTCCTTGTCCATTATTCTTAAAAAAGAATTAATAAAAACCAACTTCCAAATGGTTTCGACTTTTTATATTTTAACTGAAAATCAATAATTTACAGTGTAAATATAAAATTATTTTTGAATAATGATAAAGTCTGAACGTCTATTTAGCACATGTTCTGCTTCAGAACATTTTACACCATTTTTACATTTGTTCACTAAGCGAGATTCTCCATATCCAATTGCGCTCTCGATTCTAGAAGCATCTATGCCCTGTGAAAGAATATAATCACGTGTAGATTTTGCTCTATTGTCTGAAAGTTTCAAATTATAGGAATCTTTTCCGCGTGAATCTGTATGCGATTCGATTTTGATTTTAATATTTGGAAACTTCTGCATGATAAAGACCACTTTAGACAATTCTTCAATTGCTTTTGGCGTAATATCATACTTGTTGTAATCAAAATAAATTGGGTTTACATCGACTTTTTCAACTCCTTGTTTTTTAACAACCAAGTCATCGTAATTGCTCAATTCAAAATTTACATCTTTAATTTCGCCACCATTTTGAGAAGTTGTCTCTACAGTTTTATCATCACTGCTGTAATTTGGCTTTGCAGCAATCATTTTAATTACTTTATTACAAGGAACTTCAATAGCATATTTTCCGTCAAAGTTTGTTTTGGTTTCGCCTAAAACTTCACTAAACGAATTGTACGCCATAATGGTCACATCTGTCAGAGGCTTTTTGGTTTTATGATCGAAAGCCATTCCAGAAATGCTTTGGTTGCAAACTGGTTTTCCTTTTACGAAAGAATAAATGTCATCATCTCCTTTCCCTCCCGCTCTGTTTGAAGAAAAATAGCCGTAAGCATTTGTTTTGTCAATTATAAAAGAAAAATCATCTTTGTTGCTGTTGATTGGTGCCCCAAGATTTCGTGGCGTTGAAAATGTTCCATCAGGCAAAAGCTTGCTTTCGTAAACATCTAAATCCCCCCAACCGTAATGTCCGTCAGAAGAAAAATATAAAACTCCGTTTTGGTAAAATGGAAATACTTCATTACCGATTGTATTAATTTTTGGCCCAAGATTTTGAGGCGAACTCATGGTTCCGTCGGCCGCAATTTTTACCATGTACAAGTCTGTTTCCCCAGCACCGCCAGGCATATCTGAAGCAAAGAAAAGCAGTGTTCCGTCTTCGCTTAATGATGGATGTCCTACAGAGTAATCATCACTGTCAAAAAATACTTTCTGCGGATTTTCCAGTTTATTATCTACAATTGAACCTTTGACAATCTGAAAATTATTGACTTTGGATTCATCAACTACCAATTTATTTTTCTTTACAATATTGGTTGAATAATAAATTGTTTTTCCCTGACTATCAAAACTTGCTGTTGCTTCATGATATTTGGTCATTACGTTTGGAAGAAAAACAGTTTCATTGAATAAACTTCCATCTGCCGGATTTCTTTCTGCGAAATATAAGTTAAGAAAAGGCTGATTGTTCCAAGTATACAGTTTTTCGCTGAACTTTGTGGTATCACGAGCTGATGTAAATACGATATTGTCTTTAAAAAACGTGGCTCCAAAATCTGATTTACTGGTATTGATATCCAAATTTTTAATGGTATAAAGCGGTTTTGCTTTTGCAACGCTGTCCATATATTTCTTTTGAGTTACATACTTGTTAATCTCTGCTTTATCACCTTTTTTATCCAGATATTCTTTGGTGATTTTGTCTGCATCCTCATAATCCATAACTGCTTTCATAGACTGAATATAACGCAGATAGTAAATATCAGTCAGATTATTTCCTTGCACTTCATACAATTTTTTGTACCATTTGAGTGCGTTTCTAGAATCGGAAATAAAATAGTAAGAATCTGCTGCGTTCTTCAAAGTCTGTGCCGAGGGATTTTTTGTGTTTTGCAAAATTTCTTCGTAAGCTTTGGAAGCATCCAAATACGAGAAGTTTCTAAACAAAGCATCGGCTTGCTTTAAATTAGTTTTTTGAGCGAAACTAAACGTAACGCTCAAAATTAAACATAGGATATATAGTTTTCTCATAAGTTTTGTTTTTAGAAGAATCGAGGAGATTTAATTTTGCTTTGGTTTTTCACAAATTGATAACGCAAGATGAATTCGTGAGAACCATCGTTGTATTTGTTCAATTCGCTTACGGTGTAATCAAAAGCATATCCAAGATAGAAACTTGGTGATATTTGAAAACCTGCCAGTATGCTTATCGAGTCATCTGTTCGATATGCTCCTCCTATAACAAACTTTTCTTGAATCATGAAATTTGCTGATACATCTGCTGTAAGTGGCGCACCGCTTACTGCTTTTACTAAAAATGCTGGTTTAAATTTCAAATTTGGATTCAAATCAAAAACGTAACCTCCCATTAAATAGTAATGCATACGATCATAATCAATAGATTCGCGAACATCGTCATAGTAATCATTCTGAATAAAACTTGGAACTGAAAGTCCTACATACCATTTTTCTGTGTAATAGTAAATCCCTGCTCCCACAGCTAGTTTCATCTGATTGTTAATGTTCTGATTCAGCAAAACATCATCATTATCATAATATCTTCCTTTAGACCAATCGATGTTTAACATTCTCGTTCCTGCTTTTAAACCAAAAGCCAATCTTTTTTCATAACCAAGAGGCAGTGAATACGAGAAATTTCCATCCAGATATAATTCATTGGAAGGTCCAATTTTATCATTTACAATACTTAAACCTAATCCTAATTTTTCATTTCTAAGAGGAGAATGAATAGAGAAAGACTGTGTTTCTGGAGCGCCGGGCATTCCGACCCATTGAGAACGATATAAAAGTGCTGCTTCTATGGTTCCGGTAGATCCAGCATACGCTGGATTTACCGCCATAGTATTATACATATACTGGGTATATTCGGGATCTTGTTGCGCCGAAGCACAAACCGTGATAAAAGAACATATTAAAAGTAAATACGTTTCTAATGATTTTATATATAGTTTCATAACGATACTTATTTAGTTTAATTAATTAGATGATTAATAGAAGTGGGTTATCTCATGATAGACAACCAGCCTTTTTTAACCGTTCCATCTCCAATGGTTATCACATAAAAATAAGTACCTGTTGGCAGCATATCTCCTCTATTAACAACTCCGGATACATTTGCTGTTCCGTTCCAATCATTTTCATAATTTGCTTTACTATACACTAATGCTCCGTATCTGTTAAATACTTTCAGTTCGTTATTTGGATAAGACTCAATACAGTCAATTCTGAACAAATCATTTCTACCATCATTATTTGGAGTAAACTCATTGTAAACTGTTAGACAAATTGGTACTAATGTTACTGAAGCTGAATTGTTTGATGCATCAACATCTAAAGGAGTCGAAATTTCAACAGCTGCTACGGTTGTGTAATTACCACTTGGCAACACTTCTGCAACCACTGTTAATACTACGCTCTGACCTGCATTTAATGTTGGTATTGTCCAAAGCTGTGTTGCTGGATCGTATGTTCCTGCAGTTGCTGAAGAACTTACCAATTGTAAACCACTCGGAAGCAAATCACTAACAATCGTATTTATGAAATCTCCTTCACCTACGTTATTTACTGTTATTGTAAAGGTCACCTTATCTCCAAAATTCGGAGTTGGATTGTCTACAGTATGAGTAATCGTTAAATCTGAACAGCTTGAAACCGTAACATTTAGAGTTTTAATTGTTCTTTCGTTGCAATTATTTATGTAAGACACCGTTACTGTTCCTGGGCCAACATCTGACCACGAAACTGTTACAGATCCGTCGCTTGTGCCTCCGCCAGAAACAATTGTGCCTCCGTTGATCGTCCAAACATAATCCGATTTACCATTTGCAATTGAATACGTTACACCTTTGAATACACATGGCGTATCATCTGTAGATGCAATTTGAACTGCAGCATCGTTTTCGAATGCAATTGTCACACCCAATCTTGGTCCGTTATCACAACCATTAAATGTATTGGTTAATGATCCAGCATAATAAGTCGTTGCAGTAAGTGGAGTTGTATTGGCTAATGGCGTTCCTCCAGTTGCAGCTGCGTACCAAACTACATTTGTTTCGTTTACAAAAATACTAGCCAATGTTGGCAAAGCAGATAAACAGAATGTTTGTGTAGTTCTTGGTGTTGTAATTACACTTGGCGAATTTACATTTACCGTCACAGCCAATCTCGCTGGATTTTCGCAACCAATAGCACTTGAAACCGCACCATAATAAGTACCAATTGTAAGAGCTGTTGTTGGCGCAATTGCTGTTCCTCCTGTTGCTGTTCTATACCATACAACATTTGCTTCGTTTACTTGAATATTAGCAACTGTTGGTGAATTTAATGTACAGAAGTTTTGAGTTGCGTTAGCAGTAGTTGGTGTCGCAGCAGGATCAACTACTGTAACTGTTACTTGCAAACGAGTTGAGCTTTCGCAACCTGATGGATCAACTATATTTCCGAAATAAATTCCAGAAGTAAGTGGCGTTCCTGCTGGAATTGCTGTTCCTCCTGTCGAAGCACTGAACCATGTCACATTGCTTTCATTTACTTGAATATTAGCAACTGTTGGTGCATTTGCAGAACAGAAAGTTTGTGCTGTATTGTTTGTTGTTGGATTTACTGTATTACCAACTGTTACAGCAACTTGTAATCTTACACTGCTTTCGCATCCTGTTACTGGATCTTTTATTGCTGCAAAATAAGTTCCTGTAGCCAACGCAGCTGTAGACGCTAAAGGAGTTCCTCCTGTTTGAGTTGTATACCAAACCACATTAGTTTCATTCACTTGAATGTTAGCAACTGTTGGGTTTGTACCCGTACAGAAAGTCTGTGCTGCAGCATTTGTTGTTGGCGTAGCTGGATTTGTAACATTAATTACAACCTCAGCTCTTGCAGCACTTTCACATCCTGTTGTAGGATCGCTAATTGCTGCATAATATGTACCGCTGGTTAAAGCTGTTGTTGACGGAATCAATGTTCCTCCGTTTAAATCGGTATACCAAACAATATTCGCTTGATTAAATTGAACACTTGCAAAAGTAGGCACATTTACCGTACAGAAGTTTTGTACTCCCGCAGTTACTAATGTCGGAGTTCCCGGATCGTTTACATTTACGTTAACTGTTAATCTTGTAGCGCTCTCACAGCCTGTTGCCGTATCTGAGATTGCTGCAAAATATTGTCCTGTTGTTAAAGCTGTTGTTGGCGCAATAACATTTCCTCCATTTAAAGCATCATACCAAACAATATTAGTCTGATTGAATTGAATACTTGCAAATGTTGGAGCATTAACTGTACAGAAGTTTTGTGTTCCCGCAGTTACCAGAGTCGGTGTTCCCGGATCGTTTACAATTACATCAACTGTTAATCTTGAAGCGCTTTCACAACCTGTTGTTGGATCTGAGATTGCTGCAAAGTATTGTCCTGTTGTTAAAGCTGTAGTCGATGGAATTAATGTTCCGCCTGTTAAAGCTGTGTACCAAACAATGTTAGCTTCATTAGTCTGAATGCTTGCAAATGTTGGCTGGTCTTCCAGACAGAAGTTTTGTGCTCCTGCTGTAACTAAAGTCGGGGCCGTCGGATCGCTTACAATAATATCAACTGTTAATCTTGTAGCGCTTTCGCAACCTGTTCCCGCATCTGTCAACGCAGCATAATAAGTTCCGCTTGTTAAAGGTGTTGTCGGCGCTATAACGTTTCCTGCTGTCAAAGCATCATACCAAACAATATTAGTCTGATTGAATTGAACACTCGCAAATGTTGGAGCATTTACTGTACAGAAGTTTTGTGTTCCTGCTGTTACTAGAGTTGGTGTTCCTGGATCGCTAACAATTACCTCAACTGTTAATCTTGTAGCACTTTCGCAACCTGTTCCCGCATCTGTCAACGCAGCATAATAGGTTCCGCTGGTTAGAGGTGTTGTCGGCGCTATAATGTTTCCTGCTGTCAAAGCATCATACCAAACAATATTAGTCTGATTGAATTGAACACTTGCAAATGTTGGAGCATTTGCTGTACAGAAGTTTTGTGTTCCCGCAGTTACCAAAGTAGGAGTTCCCGGATCATTTACAATTACATCAACTGTTAATCTTGAAGCGCTTTCACAACCTATTGTTGGATCTGAGATTGCTGCAAAGTATTGGCCTGTTGTTAAAGCTGTTGTCGATGGGATTAATGTTCCGCCTGTTAAAGCTGTGTACCAAACAATGTTAGCCTGATTGGTCTGAATGCTTGCAAATGTTGGCTGATCTTCCTGACAGAAGTTTTGCGTTCCTGCCGTTACTAAAGTTGGAGTTCCAGGATCGCTTACAATTACATCAACTGTTAATCTTGTAGCGCTTTCGCAACCATTTACTGGATCTAAAATTGCTGCAAAATATTGTCCTGTAGTTAGAGCTGTTGTTGACGGAATCAATGTTCCTCCATTTAAAGCATCATACCAAACAACGTTAGCTGGATTTGTCTGAATGCTAGCAAATGTTGGAGCATTTACCGTACAGAAATTTTGTGTTCCTGCTGTTACTAATGTCGGAGTTCCCGGATCGTTTACATTTACTGTAACTGCCAATCTCACTGAACTCTCACAGCTTGTAAATGTATCTGTGGCTGCCGCATAATAAATTCTGCTTACTAATGGAGTTGTGGAAGCAATCACATTTCCTCCTGTAGCCGCATCATACCAAATTATATTGCTTTCATTTACCTGAATATTAGCAACTATTGGCGCAGCAGACAAACAGAAATCTTGAGTACTGTCTGTAGTTGTTGGAGTATTTGGATCACTAACAATGATCACCGCATCTTGTAATGTTCCTGCTAAATTCTCACAAGTACTTGTGCTAGAAACAGCAACATAATAAGTTATCGGACTTACTGCTTTTGTTAAACCTGTAGCGGTTAAAACTCCTGCAGCATCTATTGCATACGTTACTCCTGCTATAACAGCACCATTTGTTATTGGCTGTGTTCTATTAGCATCTAAATACCAAGTAAATACTGGACTTGTTAATGATGGTGCAGTCGGAGTTAATGATGCTGATAAGCCTGGGCAAACCGTAACATCATCTACTAAGATATCATTTACTGTTGATGGAGGCAAAATTGTGAATGTAATTTGTTTTCTGTCTGCTGCTGCAGTTTCACACAATTCATCTGAACTCACTCCAACAAAATAAGTATAAGTTCCTGGAGCCAATCCATTCACAACTAACTGATTTGCTGTTTCACCTGCAACTGGCTGGCTTGTTGTTCCATCAAATCTATACCAATGGTAAACAGGATTTGTTAAAACAGGCGTTCCGCTTACTGTTGTTGCTAAAGTTACAGATCCTGAAGCTGAACAAACTGAAGTTGCTGTTCCTCCATTTAAAGTAATATCTGTCAAGGCATTTACTGGAGCAGAAGCTTTTACTTCAACAGTTACTTCTCCTCTTGTATAATTTTCACAGCCATAGCGTACTGGCTGAACATAATATCTGTAAATTCCTGCGGTCAAATTATCTGGCACTGTAAAACTAGGACCAGTTCCAACCGCGTTTCCTCCTGTTTGCGCATCATACCATGTGTAGGTTGAACAAGCAACTTCAGGAATTTGAAGCGTTATTTCGGCACCCGGACAGACCGTAATTTTATTCTGAGGATCTGCTCCAATGACTGTTGTATTAGCTGTTCTTTCTACCGTGTGAACTCTTAAGAAATCTAATACGCCCACAACGCCGCCTAAACGAATTCTAACTCTGTCGTAAATTTCTGTCGGAGAAGAAACTAATACCATTGCCAAAGAATTTCCAGGCAATAATCTTATACTTAATAATTGGCTCGTATTTTCGATTGGAGCACCAACAGCCACATTACCTAAATAACGTTGAACTGAAAATCCTGTAAGCAAATTAACCGTTAGAAGAGAACCTGGTTTAGAAACCACAATTCTTAATGTGTCACTAACAACAGAAGGCGTTTTAAATTGCACTGTTAAATCTGCTGAAGCTAAAGCATTTACTCCGCTATACATCGTTGCAAAAGTAGTAACATCTTTATCAGCAACATTCCAAGCATCGCTCACTCCTACCGTTGCTGTTACAGCTCCAACTGGAAGTCCTAAATCTGTTGCTCCATAAAAAACATCTTGAATATCTCCAGCTGTACAAGTCACTGAAGTAACTGGTCTTTTATAATGAGCATCAAACACTTTTACATTTTGAGCAACACTTACAAGTGAAGAAGATACAACACGAATACCGTCATAATCTTGCGGACCTGATGCATCTGAAGGAACAAAAGTAAACTCATAGGTATTATCTCCTGAAATCAAATTTAATAATGATCCTGATACTGGCTGTGCTGCACCGATAAGCGCACCATTTTTAGTACCAACTACAGATAAATTCTGACCAACAGCCAATAAACTATATTCAGAACCTAATTTAACTGTTACAGGAGTACCTTTAGCAATATTAGCTGGCCAAGTTAAATTTTGCCAAGTTGTTCCAATACCTAAAAGTCCTACACCTGTTGTAATAGTCGAGAATGTCTGAGGGTTTCCATCAACTGCAAGTGCGCCATTTGAAACACCTCCAGTAATTATAGAACCTGCAGATTGTCCTGTAGCATAAACTCGTTCTGTTAAGTTTTGACAGCTAGTAAGATCTACTACATTGATTACTTTAGTTGCTGTCGTGGTACAAGTGCCATCATTAGCAACGGCAGTATAAGTGTAAACTCCTGGTACATTTAATGGTCCAGTTGTAAACGGAGGACCAGAAAGCGCAACACCTTGCGGATTAAACCATGTGATAGTTCCTGTAGAAGTCGCATTTAATGCAACATCAGTTCCTACATTTACAGATTCTTGCGGATTAGTTACGGTTATACTTGGCAATGCATTAATCAATACCGATACAGATGCCCTAGCTGACGGACAAGTACTTGTTGTGCTTTGTGCCTCTATAGAGTATGTTCCGCCTACTGTTATATTTGCTGCAGCATCGGCAGTGATTACATTATTTGAAGGATCATAAAAAGTATAAGTAGTATTTCCTGACGAATCAAAATTAGTAATGGCATTAATTAAATTAGCGCTTCCACATGCTTGTAAAGGAGTTGCAATAACCGTTAAAGGCGTGACTGAAGGGAAGGTAACAGTTACTTGTTTCAAATCTCCATTCACATTTTCACAAGTACCGCCATTTAAAGCAGAAATATAATAATTATAAGGAGTACCAGCAGCTGTTAAACCACTTAATGAAAGAGCTCCAGTGGCAGCATCTTTTGCAAATGTTACTCCGCCAATTACACTTCCGTCTACAATTTCTGTCGTTTTACTTTGATCTGTATAATATCTAAATTGAACACCAGCTATATCAGAAGATGGCGTTAAAACAGCATCACCCGCACAAGTCGCTTCAACTGGACTTGTAATAACGATATTTGCCGCAGTTGGAATTGGTAAAACATTCACCGTTACTGCTTGGCGTAAGCTGTTAACACAACCTGCTCGAGTTGCTTCTAAATAGTATGTCGTCGTAGTTGTCAATGCAGCTGTTGGAGCCACACTTACAATAGCTCCTCCGGTTGGAGAATCATACCATGCAAAAGTTTCTCCCCCAGTTGAAGTTGCAGATAAAGTAGCTGATTGTCCAGCACAAATTGGTGCCGTAGCTCCTGTAACTGTTGCATTTGGATATCTATAAGCTGCTTCATAAATATATAAATTACTCAATACTGTAGCAGTACCTCCTAATCGTACTTCTATACGATCAAACGGCGCCGTTGCAGTAAAACTAGCTTTAAATTTATTTCCAGATAATAACTGAATACTCAATAAACCACCGTTTATTGCTGTTCTGTCATTGTTAAAAGTACCACCATTGTAAGTTGCAAGAGTAACATTAGATAATGCACTTATATCTAAAAGTCCGCCTGGAACTTCTAAATCAACATCAATGATATCTCCTGCTAAGCCTGGATTTGAAAAAATTAATTGTTGTTCTAGGTAAGCTCCAACACCAATCGGCACAGTAAGCTCTGAAAAAGTAGTGATATCACCATCAACAGCAGAATCTGGATTTATAGCTGTACATAACAGACATACCACGCCATCATTTGATGGAATTTGAGAACTTGCCTGTAAACAAGAACTTGCACTAGCAATTACCGTAACTGTTACGGCTCCTCTTGCTGTATTAGCACAATCTGTTGCTATATTAGAAGCTTCTACATAATACGTTTGGTTAGTTGTTAATGCAGGAGTTGTGTAAGAAGTCACATTTGTAGCTAGAAGTGTACCTCCAGTTGCGGCATTATACCAATTGTATCGTACTCCAGCAACTGGATTTGCGATTGTCAATGTAGCATTCTGACCAGACTGAATAATTACATTTGATGATGTAAAAGCCGGGGTTGCTGGTATTGGACTTACTATCAAATTTACTGTTTGACGTGTTGGTGTTACACAGTCTCCTATCGCAGCTTCTACAGAATAACTTGTATTTACAGTTAATGCAGGAGTTGTAAAAGAATTGCCCGTAAATACCAAATTCCCGTCTGCGTCATACCAATTATAATCTGTACCTGCAACTGGAGCATTAACAGACAATGTAGTCGATTGTCCGCTACAAATAGTTGTTGGAGTTGCAGTAACAGTAGGTAAAACTGGATTATTAATTAATACTTGAACCGCAGATCTTTCACTATTGACACAGCCATTTCTTGTCACCTCTACATAATACGTAGTAGGCGCAGTTAAAGCTGGCGTTGTAAATGCCGCTGTAGAGGCTAAAGAAGGACCTCCAGAAGCAGCACTATACCAATTAACCGTTTCACCCACAGCAAGAGCTGCTGTTAAAGTTGTGGTCGCTCCACTGCAAATAGTTGTATTTCCAGTAATAGCAGGTGCTTTATATCTATAAGTCGCCTGATAAATATCTACTCTAGATAAAACTGTTGCCACAGCTCCCAATCGAATTTCTACACGATCAAAATTTGCTCCTGCAACAACACTCGCTCTAAAGCGGTTTCCAGATAATAATTGCAAATTAATTAACGGATTTGTTATGGCTATTCTATCATTATTATACGTTGTGCCATTATAAGTTGCCAAGCTCACAGCTCCTAATAATGAAAGATCAGCTAAACCGCCTGGCAATTCTAAATCAACATCAACAATATCACCCGCTTTCCCAGGATTATTAAATTGTAATGTTTGCTGTATTGATGCTGCAACTCCAACTGGAACGCTTAAAGTCGCCGCCGTTGCAGGATTACCATCTACAGAATTATTCAAGTTTGTTGCACTACACAATAAACATATCCCAACTTGAGAAGTTACCTGACTGCTTGCTTCAAGACATCCTCCTAAAGCTGTTGGCTGAACTGTAACCGTAACTGGTACTCTCGTTGCACTAACACAATTTCCGTTTGGACTTTGTGCTTCAACATAATAAGTTCTCGTAGCTGTTAAAATTGGTGTAGTAAAAGTTGCAGTATTTGTTGCAACAGCTGTTCCGCCAGTTGCAGTTTCGTACCAATTTAATTGCGCTCCAGCCTCAGGTGTAGTGGCACTTAAAGTGGCATTCTGACCAGATTGTATCGTTACACTTTGCGTAAGAACCGTAGGTGTAGCCGGAACTGCAGTCGAAACAACATTTACCTGACTACGAATGCTCACACAACTGCCTATAGCAGCTTCCACAAAAAATTGAGTTGTGCCTAAAGGAACTGTTGGCGAATAAGTGGTTCCACTAGCTAAAACAGGACCACCATTCAATGTAGAGTACCAGTTGTAAGTTGTTCCTGGAACAGCATTTACAACCGACAAAGTGGTTTGCTGAGTTGCACCTGTCGAACAAACTATTGTTCCAACATTACTAATTGCTGGAATCGCCGGATTTGAAACATTCAAAACCACAGGCACACGAACATTTCCTTCGCAGCCTGCAGCTCTGGTTATTCCTATATAATATGTCGTATTTGCTGTTAAAGCAGGAGTGGTGTAAGTATTTCCTACTGCCAAAGCTGTTGTAGAAAATTCAGAACTGTACCATGCAAGTGAAGTACCCACAGCTGGTGTTGCTGTAAGAGTTGTTGGAATTCCCGCACAAACACTCTGTGTTAAGCCACCAGATACAGTTGGCTGAGCAAATTCTAACCTAACATCATAAATTCTCAGGGTTGTTAAAAGGCTCACCAAACCTCCTACCTGAATTTGAATTTGGTTGGTATCACCCGTAATAGGAAATTTTGCTACAGCAACAGTATTGCCGCTTAGCAAATTCAAATTCAGAAGTGGACTGTTTAAAGGCAAACTTGCCCCCACATTAGTACCAGAATTTTTAGCTTGAACCGTAGCATTTGATAACAAACTTAAATCAAGCAAACCGTTGCCTGTACCAAAGTATATTGCAACTTGGTCGCCGGCTCGGGCTGTCTGATTTAAAGTCATTGTTTCTTCTGCAAAACACCCTAACACTGCAACGCCATTTGTTAAAGTTGCATAAGTAGATAAGCCAGCACTATCGTAAGCATTGGCTGGACTATTAACATCTACTCCTAGACACAAAAGCCCTCCGCCCGCACTATTTGTCTGAGACACTGGTCTACAAATAGTCTGAGCGAATGCATTAGTGCATATAAGGAATAAAGCTAAAAGTCCTAATAATCTCATTTGAGGTTTGAGACTACAAAAAGTAAATTTTTTTTTCATAATTTGGAAGATTAGAAAATGGACAATAAAACACCTCTCGCAGTAAGTGCAAGCACCTACGCAATTAAACAATCAGTTAAAAATGAAACAGTTAAAACAAAAAAATAGCTACTTAGAATGAGCTTCTAAATTCTGTTTTATTTTAAAAAAAATATGCTGAATTCGGTATAGCAAAATATACCGGAGAACAGATTCTATCTCCACGAGACAAAATAAGTTCTGCATTTTGCGGAAAAAAATGATTGTAGTCAATTTTCCCAGAGGAGTGATTTGTTGCAGGTCCAATTTTCATAATGAAAATCTTTAGTTGAAGTAGAATTGGGGATTCTATTTATGTAAGTTGGTTCTTTTTTAGAAAGTTGATTAATCTTTCTTAAAATAATCAAGCTAAAAAAACTGATTCGAACCTAATTATATCCAATAAAATATTACTCCTTATAATCAAGCCACCTGATGGGATAATTACAAAACAGCAAACTAAAAAATTGCAACCCTCTCGAAAAAAAATTAAATAGGATGTCGCGATTAAAATTATCGTTGAGACGAAGAAGATTTAATAGGTTAAAAAATAAAACTAATACAAAAAGTACAAGTAAAGTAAATTTGATAAAGAAAGTAATTGTCAATTCCATACGCAGACTTATCAGGTTATTGTATAATTTTTCAATTTTCAATCTTAACAACATGGCAAATCATTTTTTAACCAATATGTTTTTGAAAACCAAAAGAAAAAATTTGTTTAACTTTTGTTATCTAAAATTAGAAAAAACAAAAACATAAAACAAACATAAAATTCTTATAATTTACTCTTAAAACTCTAACAAGATAATTAGAGAGGTTCGAAAACATCAGGAAAATCGCTACTTTTAACATATTTTCATTGTTGTTTTTTAATTAAGCAAAAGATTAAACAAAATATGTTAAATCGATTGAAATAAAGTATAATCCTACAATTTAAATAAAACTCCTAATAAAATTATCCGTAATTAAGACCAAATACGAAAGAAGCGCCACCTTTTAAATTTAAAATCTTAAAATGTTTGAAGAGTTTTTAAAAAATAGGTAGAAATACGGGGTTAAAATTTACCAAAAGTTTAAACAAAAGTTAAAAAAACAAAAAAGGGCAGACAATTATATAATAATTGTCTGCCTTCATAAATATAGAAAACTTAGTCTCTAAGATTCTATAATCGTATTAATTTGATTAAATAATTGTCCATCACTTAAAAAAGCGCCTTGTTTAATCAATTCAAAAATAGAAGAGTTGCGTTCATCAGTAAATACTTTCTTTCCTACTTTCATTTCTATATTGTCTGTAAACATATTATCGCTTAACCACTGAAGTCCTTCTTTGGTCAAAAAGTCAACATCTGGAGAAAATGTTTTCAAAACAATTGACTTAATATAAGTATCAAAACAATGAAAAAGAAATATATGATTTTTAGAAAAATGCTCTAAATATTCAGCTCTGCCTAATACACCTTCCCAAATCAAATCTGAAAAAACATCAAGTTCCTGTTCTGCAACTTCCGGCTTATTAACCTTAAGTTCTTCCCACTCTTTTCTATCTATTGCCTGTGTTGCCAAAAAACTTGCAAATTCAGCATGTAATTCGTCAAACTGCTCTTTTGTTAATCTTGCGTATTTCATTCCTTCTGCTTTAAGATTTAAGCTATAAGCCATAAGCAACTATGGACAAACACTTAAAGTCTGATTTATTTATTGTAAAAAAAAATCCCGATTTGCATCGGGATTTTAGTATAGATCTAAAAACTATTACTTTTCAGCAACAATTTCGTAAGCTAATTCAACGATTACATCTCTGTGTAAACGAACTGTAGCATTGTATTTACCTAAACGTTTTACAACACCGCTAGTGATGAATTTTCTATCGATAGCATTACCAGATTTCTCTAAAGCTTCAGCGATATCGATGTTAGTGATAGAACCAAAAAGTTTCTCTCCACCAGCTTTTGCAGTAAGTTTAATTTCAAGAGCTTTTAAAGTTTCAGCAGTTGCTTTTGCATCTGCAACAATTTTAGCTTCTTTGTGTGCTCTTTGTTTTAGGTTTTCAGCTAAAACTTTTTTAGCAGAAGGAGTTGCTAAAGCAGCAAAACCTTGAGGAATTAAAAAGTTACGTCCGTAACCTGGCTTTACAGATACTACATCATCTTTAAAACCTAAGTTTTGTACGTCTTGTTTTAAAATAATTTCCATGTTGTTGTCCTTAATTTTAGAAGTTAGGTTCTGCATAACAGAAACCAGCGACTAGAGTTTTTTATACTATTTTAATAAATCGGCCACGTATGGCATTAAAGCTAAGTGACGAGCTCTTTTTACAGCTACAGAAACTTTTCTTTGGTATTTTAATGAAGTTCCAGTTAAACGACGAGGAAGAATTTTTCCTTGCTCATTAACGAATTTCAATAAGAAATCAGCATCTTTATAATCGATGTATTTGATTCCTGATTTTTTGAAACGGCAATACTTTTTAGTTTTGTTAGTTTCAATGTTTAAAGGCGTTAAATATCTGATATCTCCGTCTTTTTTTCCTTTTGCAGATTGTTCGATTGTAGACATAATAATTACGCTTTAGTAGATTTTAATTTTGCTCTTCTTCTCTCAGCCCATGAAATAGCATGTTTGTCTAAACTTACAGTTAAGAAACGCATAACTCTTTCATCACGTCTGAATTCAGTTTCAAAAGCTATAAGAACTTCTCCAGCTACTTTGAATTCGAATAAATGGTAAAAACCACTTTTTTTGTTTTGGATTTCGTAAGCCATTTTTTTAAGACCCCAATCCTCTTTCGATACCATTTCAGCTCCTCTACTAGTAAGAAATTCTTCAAATTTCGTTACTGTTTCCTTCACCTGAACCTCAGATAAAACGGGATTTAAAATGAAAACAGTTTCATAATGATTCATAAATAAAAAATTTATTTGTTAAAATTGGGTGCAAAAGTAAGCATTTAATTTACATATCCAACATTTTTTTTCTTTTATTCGTCGTAATGCAAAAAAGATGCCTCAACCTTAGTTTTTTTTACAAAAAAATAATACATTTACTATTGCTATCCTGAATTTATTCTAAATTTAAATGTTATGAAACTAAACTGTGTTGTTGTAGATGATAGTTCTATACAAAGGACAATTATTGCCAAATTGGTAAATAATCACCCAGGCTTGCATTTAATTGGAGATTTTTCTAATGCAATTGAAGCAAAAAGTTGTATCTCATTAAATAATATTGATTTAATTTTCCTTGATATAGAAATGCCTGTTATTAACGGTTTTGACTTCCTTGACGGATTAAAATCAAAACCTCAAATTATATTTATTACCTCTAAAGCTGAATATGCTTTAAAAGCTTTTGATTACGATGCTACCGACTATCTTCAGAAACCAATTGCTGTAGATCGATTTAATGCTTCTGTAAAAAGGGCAATCGATATGCACTTGTTAAAAAAAGATGTCAAAGAAGAAGAAGGCGAACATATATTCATCAAAAGTAATCTTAAAAAACTTAAAATCTTCACTTCAAAAATAAAATGGATTGAAGCTTTTGGAGATTATGTAAGAGTGGTAACCGAAGACGACAGCAATCTAGTTCTTTCGACAATGAAATCTTTTGAAAATGATTTATCGAAAGACAAATTTATTCGTGTTCATAAATCGTATATCATTAATATCGATAAGGTTGAACGCTTTAACAGCAAATTTGCTGAAATCGGTATCACCAAAATACCTTTAAGCCGCAATAAAAAAGAAGATCTGGTAAAAGCACTTTCTACCTCTTCTTAATTGACGCTTAATAAAAATCTACATTGACCACAACTTTTATAGCTCTATATTGAGCCACAGCTTCAAAACTATTCAGCATTTTCTGAATAGTTTTTTTTGTATTCCCTAAGTGATGATCCTGCGGAATCTTAATCAAAATAGTCCTGATATATTCATTTCGTATTCTGCTTATTGCAGGTTCTTCTGGGCCTAAAACCGGTATTCCTAAATTCTGACTCAACACCTGATACAGCCACATTGCTCCTTCTTTCAGCTTATCAAAATCTTTATGCTTTAGCGTAAGCTTGATAATCCTGAAATAAGGCGGATATTTATAGATTTGCCTATCATACAATTGCTCTTTGTACATACCTATATAATTATGATTTGTAACCTGCTGAATTGTATTATGATTTGGATTGTAAGTTTGAATCACAACCTTTCCTTGTTTTTCTGATCTTCCTGCCCTTCCGGCAACTTGTGTCATCATTTGAAAACTGCGTTCAAAAGCCCTGAAATCTGGATGATGGAGCATATTGTCCGCATTCATAATTCCGACTAAGCTTACATTATCAAAATCAAGTCCTTTGGCTAGCATTTGTGTACCTACCAAAATATCAATTTCACGATTTTTAAACGTGTCAATTATTTTTTCAAAACCAAATTTACCTCGCGTGGTATCCTGATCCATTCTGGCCGTTTTGGCTTTCGGAAAAAGGGAAACCAGCTCCTGCTCTATCTGTTCGGTTCCAAATCCTTTTGTGGTCAAATCTATGCTAGAACAGCTATGGCAATTTGTAGGTTTTGCTATTGAGTAACCGCAATAATGACATCGCAGCTGATTTTTATTTTTATGATATGTTAAACTCACATCGCACTGCTGGCAATGCGGAACGTGCCCACAAGTCATACATTCTATTATAGGAGAATATCCTCTCCTGTTTTGAAACAAAATAACCTGTTCGCCCAATGAAAGCGATTCTGCAATTTCGTCGATTAAAAGATCACTGAAATGTCCTGTCATTTTCTTTCTGAAATGCTTGTCTTTCAAATCAACCAAAAGTACTTCTGGCAAGCGGACATTTTTATAACGTTCAGAAAGCGTTACCAATCCGTATTTATCGTTTTGGGCATTAAAATACGTTTCAATACTTGGTGTTGCCGAACCCAACAGAACTTTTGCATTATGAAAATTAGCCAAAACAATCGCGGCATCTCTCGCATGATATCTTGGCGCAGGGTCTGTCTGTTTAAAAGTCTGCTCGTGCTCTTCGTCAACAATTAATAATCCTAATTCATTAAAAGGCAAAAACAAAGCTGATCTTGCTCCTATTACAATTTGTGCTTTTGGCGAATTTTCAAGTGTTTGTCGCCAAACCTCAACTCGTTCGTTATTACTATATTTTGAATGAAAAACAGCCACTTTATCTCCAAAATGAAGACGAAGTCTAGAAACCAACTGCGTAGTAAGTGCAATTTCTGGAAGCAGATATAAAACCTGTTTTCCTGTTTCCAGATACTCTTCAATTAGTTTAATATAAATCTCCGTTTTTCCACTCGAAGTTACACCGTGAAGCAGACAAACTTCTTTCTCCAGAAAGCTATTTTTAATTTCAGTAAAAGCATTTTCTTGCGCTTGGCTTAAGTGCAGTTCTTTTTCTGATTTTTCCCCATTAAAGGTAACGCGATCATGCTGTAAATAATACTCTTCGAATATTTCTTTTTCAATTAAAGCCTTTACAACTGCAGCTGCTACATTTGAAACTTCTGTGAGTTTTTTGACCGTAATTGGCTTTTTCTCAGAAGCATTCAACTGAAAATAAGCCAAAACAATTTCTCTTTGTTTGTTGGCATTTTTCAATACCTCCATCAATTCTTTCAGACCATTATCCGATTCGTATTTTGAATGTAATTTCACATATCGAACCAACTTTGGTTTGTATGTTTCTTTTATTTCTTCATCCAAAAAAATAATATCCTTCGCAATCAGTTTTTGAAGAATTGGAAGTATATTTTTTCTGTTCAAAATAGAAGCAATTTCCTGAACTTTTAATGAACTCTGATGATGTAGCGCTTCATAAATCAAAAATTCATCATCAGAAAGTTCGCTATCATTTACCACAACATCAGGCTTATGCGAAATTATCGTTTCGCTTTCCAGCAATAATCCGCTTGGAAATGCGCCGCGATACACATCTCCAATACCGCACATATAATAATTTGCAATCCAAAGCCAGTGATTTATCTGAATTTCGGTTGCAATTGGTTTTTCATCCAAAATCTGATGAATTTCTTTGGCTTCATATAAAGTTGGTGCATTTTCATGAATATCTAAAACAAGTCCTGTATAGATTTTATTTTTAATAGGCACCGCCACCCGCATTCCTTTTTTAACGAAATGGAATTCGGCCTCAGAAACACGATAAGTGAGGGGTTTAACCGAGGAAAGCGGTAAAATGACGTCGATAAAATGCATGGAGAAAATTATGAGAAATGAATCTTTTTTTGTCAAGATTAAGTTTTCCTCTAAGAAAGAAAAGACAAATACTTGTATCCAATAGATATCCCATTAAAAATCAAAATCCTTGTTTTTAAAACTTCTGTTGGCTTTAATTTCAGAAACAATCTCTTTTGCATCTTTTTCTGAAGCAAAACCAGCAAAAGATTTATAAAAATTATATTCCTTGGCTTTATTGCTTTTTATCGATTTAGTAAGCCTTTCTATAAGTTCAATTTTATTAGAAAAACTAAGTCCCTCAAATAAATTCGAATAAGATTCAAGTATATGTTTATCTGTAACTGTCATTTTATAACTCTTTATATCGTTTCAAATATACGCAAAATAAACTACTTTTTCTCTGGCATTTTCTTGAGATACTCTTGAACCAGCTTCAAAGTATGATTTATAGACTCACCTGTCGTGCCGCCATCATGTCCCGGAATAACATACTTCGGATTCTTGAATTTTGACTGAACTTTTTTAATGGATTTTTCCCATTCTTTAACATTGGCATCATTTAAATTTCCTAAATCTTTGGCTTCAATACTTTTTATGAAACATCCGCCGTAAAGAATTTTCTCTTTGCTAAACCAAACTACGATGTTATCCGGCGCATGTCCTTTGCCTGGATAATATGCTTCGAAAGTATATTGCCCAATCGTAAAAGTCGCATCATTCGGAATTATAAATTCTGCTCTTCCTTCATTATTCGCTTTAAGAATTTCGTCTGTCAATTTACCTGAGTAGGTTTTAATTCCTTTTTTTCTATAAAAATCCAATCCGCCAGCGCGATCTTCATGAGAATGCGTTGCAAAAACCATTACAACTCTCTTATTATGTTTTGCTTCAATACTATCCAATAAAGGCTGAAATTGCGTCTTATCCCATGGCGCATCAAAAAGAACAACGCCTTCATTAGTAACCACATACATTGCATTAGCAGAAATTTTAACTCCTTTATAATCGTTAAAAGTTCTAAAAACATAAAAGTCACCCGTAAGATGACTTATTTGTAATGGCGAATTCTTAGATTGTCCAAAGCTATTTGAAACTATAACTAAGAATAAAATTATCGAAGCTAATTTTCGCATTAGGTTTTAATTAGTTTTTTACTCTCGTCCAATATTGTGTTCTTCCCATAATAGAAACTCCCACATATCCACGTAGTTTTAATTTATCAGCAGATTCTAAAGTAATATAACATTTGTACTTTTTACCACTTGTAGGGTCCAAGATTGTTCCTCCGTTATATTCCGAACCATCTTTTTTAAGACCATTAATAATAACCATTCCTAAAATTGGTTTATTTTTTTCGGCTCCATCACATTTTACACATACATCTTTTTTGTGGCCTTCGCGAAGTATATCTACTACTTTTCCATAAATTTTTCCTGATTTCTCGTAAATCTCTACGATCGATTTTGCTTCTCCTGTTGCGTCATCGATTGTTTTCCATTTCCCAATTACACTTTGGCTTTGCATGGTTAGCGCAAAGAAAAAAACACCGATTGTTAACATCCAATTTTTCATACTAGTAAGTTTTTTTTTGTTTTAATTTTCTGATAGAAGCGTTCAATTCGAACCCTAAAAGCAGAATCATACAGTTTATCCAAATATAAAACATTAGAATTAATAATGTCCCAATAGAACCATAAAGTTCATTATATTTTGAAAATTTTATAACCCAAATCCCAAAAAAGAATGAAGATATAACAATTAAGATCGTTGTAAAAACAGAACCAATGCTTATGAAAGGCACTTTATTGTACTGCTTTGTACCATAACGCAATAATATTGAGGATGTTATCAAAATCATTAAAACAACAAACAGATATCGTCCTAAAATAATCAGCGGAATTCGGTCACTAAGTACATCCTGAATAATTGTTTTTTGAATAAAGACCTCAAAAACTACGATTGTTGCCACTGTTACAAACAAAATTATGGTCATTACAAGCGAAATAGCCAGTGCGACTAAATATTGATGTAAAAATCCGCGTTTGTCAAAAACATGTTTGGATGATTCGAAACCACTTAGAATTCCGTTAATTCCATTTGCCATTAAAAAAATCGAAAGCAAAAAACCCGATGATAATAAGCCTGAGTGACTATTATTTAAGATATCGCTTATAATTTTACTAATCGCATCATAAGTATTTGGCGGAACGCTTTGCTGAACGAACTGCAAGAAATCTTCCTGAAAATTTTCTATTGGAATAAACGGAATTAAGTTTAAGATAAATAGCGTAAAAGGAAATAAAGCCATAAAAAAACTAAAAGAAACCGCACTTGCATGATACGAAAATGCACCATCAATAATTCCGATGGTATACATTTCAAGCAAATCATACAGCGAAAATCCTTCTAGCCAAGGCAGTTTTATTTTCTTCAAAAGTCGGGCTAAGGAACGTACCACGGGTATTTTCTCAATCCGAGCTTCTATCTCTTTCGACATAAATTTTTGATTTTAGTCCCGAAGCTTCGGGATTAGAGTTTAGATCTAAAAAGAACTCATAACTTATAACTCAAAATTCATAACTTCATTAAAAAGCTTTCAAACTCAAATCCATATTGTAAACAGAATGCGTCAAGGCGCCAGATGAAATATAAGCAACACCGCAAAGAGCATATTCTCTAACTGTTTTTTCGCTAATATTTCCAGATGATTCCGTCTGGCATTTTGTACCAATTAAAGCAACAGCCGTTTTAGTGTCTTCATAATTAAAGTTATCAATCAGGATTCTATGAACTCCGTCACTCAATAAAATCTCTCTGATTTCATCTAAATCACGAGCTTCAACGATAATCTTTAAATCCAGATTATTTTCTTTTAAATATTCTTTCGTTTTAGAAATAGCGCGAGTAATTCCGCCAGCAAAATCTATATGATTGTCTTTCAGCATAATCATATCATACAATGCATAACGATGATTTTCGCCTCCACCAATTTTCACAGCCCATTTTTCTGCCACTCTAAAATTTGGAGTTGTTTTACGCGTGTCTAAAATCTTTGCTTTTGTTCCTTCCAAAAGTCCCATTAAATGGTTGGTTTTGGTAGCAATTGCAGACATTCTCTGCATCGTATTCAAAACGACTCTTTCGGCTTTTAAGATAGATTGCGAACTCCCTGAAACCTCAAAAACTACTTCGCCGTATTCTACATGCGTTCCGTCTTCAATAAAAGTCTTTACTTTTAGTTTTGGATCAACATGTTCAAATATCATTTTAGCCAATTCAACACCAGCAATTATTCCTTGATCTTTTACCAATAATTTAGCCTGACCGTGCGCTGTATCTGGAATACAAGCCAACGAACTGTAATCGCCAGGTCCGACATCTTCTCTGATGGCATTACTAATCAAAAGTTGTAATTCTGCTTGAAATTGTGCTTCGCTTATCATTTTTATGTTTTTAATAATAGTGCTAAATTAGAATATATTTTATGGATTTGAAAGTTTCCTTTCTGCGAAAAGTTATTTAAAACATTAAAATTTTCTTTTTTAACCATTAAGACATTAAGTTTATTAAGTCTAAACTTCTTAATCTACTTTTAATTAACAATGAACTTTAACTTTCTTTTTAAGCAATCTCTTGATTAAGAAAAATAAGTTCAAAACCTTAATAAACTTAATGCCTTAATGGTAGAAAAATAAACAAACATTAAATATCTTTGAGGTTCATTCAAACAAATTTATGGGATTAATTAAAGATATTTACTCGGTTTCTTTCTACGAAAAATTTGGTCAGGCTGTCGCCGAAGTGCATCATTCATTCAATAAACAAAAATTTATTGAAGCCATTTACGAAGGCGATTTCGTCCAGAAAGAATGGAAAGAACGAATGAAACACACTACAGTTGTTTTGCATCAATTTATGCCTCAAAATTTTGCAGAAGCCACTGCTTTAATTGATAAAATTATAGAAAACTTAAAGAAAAACAGTTTTACAGAAGGCAATCTGGCTTTTATTTTCTTTGCCGATTATATCGAAATGTACGGTTTAGACGATTTTGAGACTTCGGCGAAAGCCTTTGTTTCCATAACACAATTTATAAGCTGTGAGTTTGCTGTTCGCCCTTTCATTTTAAAACATAAAGAAAGAATGATTGACGAAATGGTGAAATGGTCTCTGCACGAAAATCATCACGTACGCAGATTAGCAAGCGAAGGTTCAAGACCGAGATTACCTTGGGCTATGGCGATTCCGTTTTTGAAAAAAGACCCTACTTCTATTCTTCCGATTCTAGAAAATCTGAAAAACGATCCTTCTGAATATGTTCGTAGAAGCGTTGCTAATAACTTAAATGATATTGCCAAAGATAATCCAGAAATTGTACTTGAAATCGCATCGAAATGGAAAGGCCACACCAAAGAAACTGATGCAATTATCAAACACGGTTGCCGAACTTTATTAAAACAAGGACATCCTGAAATTTTAAGCCATTACGGTTTAGAAAGCACCAATATTGAACTTTCCTCTTTTGAAATTAAAACGCCAAAAGTAAAAATTGGAGATCATCTTCAGTTTCATTTTCACTTAAATAACAAGAACAAAGATCCTAAAATAGTTCGTTTAGAATATGCCGTTCATTATAAAAAAGCAAAAGGACATTTGGCAAAAAAAGTTTTCAAAATCAGTGAGAAAATTTATCATCCAAACCAGTTAACTAAGATTGAAAGAAATCAGTCTTTTAAATTAATTACGACGCGCATTTTTCATACTGGAATTCATCAATTGTCGATTATCATTAATGGAACCGAGAGTGAAGTTTTGGAGTTTGAGTTGGTTGATTAAAACGTAAATCAGACAGTGTTGTCAGGCTGAGCGGAGTCGAAGCCCCATTTGCTGAATCACTTTATGGGGCTTCGACTCCGCTCAGCCTGACAAAAAAACGTAAAACATCAGCAATTTGAACAATCATTAATTTTCTTTATTTTTATCCTTAATTCCAAAAACAACTTTTCTTAATCTAAATTAAGTTACAGCTAAAGACCGTTGCTGTAATTTTGTTTCAAATCAAATAATATCACATGTCAAACATCAGTTTAATCATCGAAGAACGCGCAGCCAATATTGGTAATTTTATGGTAGGAAGATTATTGCCTTTCCGTGAAAAAAGAGCTGTCGGACCATTTGTATTTATCGATCATATGGGGCCTGCACATTTAAGTGACCATGAAAATATGGATGTTCCTCCGCACCCACATATCGGACTTTCTACGCTTACTTTTTTGTTTGAAGGAAGTATTATGCACCGCGATAGTTTAGGAACAGAATTAGAAATAAAACCTGGCGCTGTAAACTGGATGACGGCTGGAAAAGGAATCGTTCATTCAGAAAGAACGCCAGAATATTTAAGACATTCAGATAAAATGCTTCATGGGTTGCAGATTTGGGTGGCGCTTCCGAAAGAATTGGAGCAAATGGATCCGAATTTTACTCATGTTGAAGCAGAAGATATTCCAGCTTGGGAAGAAGACGGCGTTTCCTATAAATTGATTGCTGGTGAAGCTTTTGGCAAAAAATCTCCTGTTCCTGTATACAGTCCGTTGTATTTTATTGAAATTAAGAATAAAGAAGCTAAGAAAATCAATATTGGACAACATTTATTCGGCGAAAGCGGTTTATATATTTTAGAAGGAAGCATCAAAAATGGAGAACATATTTACGATCCGAGACAAATTTTGATTACAAATGACAGTACGCTTTGTGAATTTGAATTAGCTGCAAATTCTACGGTTTATATCTTTGGAGGACAGCCCTTTCCCGAAGAACATTTTATCTTTTGGAATTTTGTTTCTTCGGATAAAAACCTCATCGAAAAAGCAAAAGTGGACTGGACAAACCAAACTTTTCCGAAAGTTCCAGGCGAAACTGAATTTGTACCATTACCAGAACCAAGAATTAAATAATTATGGATACCGTTAAAGCAACAATTGATACTAGAAAATATCGGACAGAAATAACATCTAAAACTGATAATATCCTTATTTCGGATGAACCACAAGAAATGGGCGGAAAAAATTTAGGCTTTAGTCCTTTTGAACTTCTGGCTTCTTCTCTCGCTTCATGCACTTTGATTACGTTACGAATGTATATTGACCGCAAAGCTTGGGACGTTTCAGAACTTTCGATCTGGGTCGATTTTGAAAAAAACGAAGAACATACCGTTTCCTTATTTTCAACAAAAATTCTGATTACAGGAAATGTAGACGAAACCCAAAAACAACGAATTTTAAAAATTGCCAACAGTTGCCCGGTTCATAAAACACTAAAAAACACAATTAAAATAGAAACTTCATTAGTATAAATATCATGGAAATTCAACAAACAAACGATACAAAAAGAGGCTCTTTTGACGCCATAGAAGACGTAAAAGAAGCGGGAAAAATGACATACACTTGGGCAGGAGATTCTAAATTCATCATCGACCACACGGAAGTTAGTCCGGATTTTAATGGAAAAGGTGTTGGTAAAAAACTAGTTCTGGCAGCTGTTGACTATGCCAGAGCAAATAATGTAAAGATTATTCCGCTTTGCCCTTTCGCGAAAAGCGTTTTTGATAAGGTGGAAGAAATTCGTGATGTACTTTCTTAAAGCTTCTAAGGTTCTGAGATGCTAAGGTTCTAAGTTTTTTTAACCGCAATGCACGCAAATGATTACGCAAAGTTTGCAAGGTTTTTTAGGCAAAGCTTTGCGAACTTTGCGCTTATAATAAATTTCATATATAAAAAACCTTGCGTGCTTTGCGGTAAAAATCATCCCTAAGCAACTAATTGACAAAGGTTTATTGTAGAGACGCACTGCAGTGCGTCTACGCAACGAATGTATACATTACGTTAGACGCACTGCAGTGCGCCTCTACGGAATATTGGAACGATTAAAAAACTATATTTATCTAAATCAGTTATCCAAAAACTTTGTCGCTTTGTAACTTTGTAACTTTGAACCTCAAAGAAAATTCGTATATTTGCGCGTAATTTAATCTTAGAGTATGACAAGAATAATTACGCTTTTCTGCATTTTTATAGCACAAATTGGCTTTTCTCAATCGGCTGAGAGTTATTTAGAAAAAATCAGAAATAATGAAGCGCTTTTAACCGCTTTTTTTCAGCAAATGCCTAAAGGAGGCGATTTACACCACCATTTTTCAGGATCCGTTTATGCAGAGCCGCTTTTAGAAAGAGCTATTGCAGAAGACTTTTATTTGAATCTGGAAACAATGGCAGTTTCTAAAACCAAACCCGAAAAAGGAAATTGGGAGAACTTCTCATCTCTTGCAAACAAAGGAAAATTAGAGTATTACGAACAGCAAATCATGCAAACTTGGTCGGCTAAAGATTACAACGGAGTTTCTGTACCTTCAGACGATTTATTTTTTGATTCTTTTATGAAATTTGAACCTACTATTCAAGGTCATTTTGCAGAAGGCATGTTGGAATTGAAAAAGCGCGCCATTGCAGAAAATGTAACGTATATTGAAACACAATTATCTACAATTCCTTGTGATATGAACGTTGCTGATTTAGCCGATTTCAATGCAAAATTACGTCAGGCAGCAAATCAAAAAGATGAAAAAGCAGTTTTGAAACTTTTGGACGAATTATACAAATCACTTCAGAAAAAAGAGGCGAAAAAATACGCTGAAGATTTCAATAATAATTTCATAGCAAAATTGCATAATGATTTAAAAATGGATGACGAAAAGTTCACCATGCGTTACCAAAATTTTGTGCTTCGTTTTATGGAACCAGTAGATTTATTCAAAAATCTGGTTATTGCTTTTATTTCGTCAAGCGAAAGTAAACTTACTGCGGGTGTAAACATCGTTTCTCCAGAACACGGAAAAACTTCAATGAAAGATTACTGGCTTCATATGGTGATGTTTAAATATTGCCATTCGAAATTTCCTGATGTAAAATATACGCTTCATGCGGGCGAATTGACTTTAGGTTTGGTTCATCCAGAAGAATTGACTTGGCATATTAATGATGCCATTTACGTTGCAGGAGCGAACAGAATCGGTCATGGAGTTGATATTGCGTATGAAGCGAATTCATATGATTTATTGAAATATATGTCTAAAAACAATATTCCGATTGAAATTAATTTGGCGAGTAACGAATTCATTTTGAAAGTAAAAGAAAATAGACATCCGTTTACGCTTTACAAAGAATTTAATGTTCCAATTGTAATTAGTACAGACGACGCGGGAATTTTAAGAAGCAGTATGACCGAACAGTATGTTCTTCTGGCGAAAAGATATCCTGATGTAAATTACGAAACGATAAAAAAATACGTTTATAACAGCATCAATTACAGTTTTATTCAAGATGCTTCGGTTAAAAAACAATTGTTGAAAGATTTAGATAATCGTTTTAAAGCTTTTGAAGCGAAGTTTTCTAAAAATTAATATCTGCAAATCTGTGCGAAAATTGCACGCAGATTTCACAGATTTAAGCTGATGAATGCAGATTTTTTTTAATGAAACATCAAAATTTAAATCTGCTTAAATCTGTAAAATCTGCGTGAAAAAAATATATAAATTATGATTCTAGAAGCTGCATTTTTATATGTAAAACAAGAATTAGCTTCTCAATTTGAAGCTGATTTTGCAAAAGCAAGTCAATACATTTCATCAATTGAAGGTTATTTAGGGCATCGTCTCGAGAAATGCCTTGAAGTCGAAAACAAATATCTTTTATTGGTTGATTGGAATATTTTAGAAGACCATACAGTTGGCTTTAGAACTTCTGAAGCTTATTTAGAATGGAAAAAGATTTTGCATCATTATTATGAGCCCTTTCCAATTGTAGAACACTTTGAAACTGTTTTTGAAAACAAAAAGAAATGATTTTTTGCCACAGATTTAAAGGATTCAAAATGATTTTTAATCTGTGATAATCAATTAAATCAGTGGCAAAAAAATTAAAAATTAATTCGTGAATTCGTGGCAAAAAAACCCATCCAATGAATATCAAACTTATCGCAATAGGCAAGACAGATAACAAATCGCTTCAAACTTTGATTGACGATTACACGAAACGTTTATCCTTTTATATCAAATTTGAATTGGAGATTATTCCAGACATCAAAAACGTAAAAAACTTATCTGAAAGTCAGCAGAAAGAAAAAGAAGGCGAATTGATTCTTTCTAAACTTTCGGCAACAGACCAGCTGATTTTATTGGATGAAAACGGAAAAACTTTTTCAAGTGTTGGATTTTCAGAAGAATTACAAAAGAAAATGAATTCTGGTGTAAAAACACTGGTTTTTGTAATCGGCGGTCCGTACGGATTTTCTGAAACCGTGTATAAAAAAGCACAGGGAAAAATATCGCTTTCGCTAATGACGTTTTCGCATCAAATGGTTCGTTTATTCTTTATCGAACAACTGTATCGTGGGTTCACGATTTTGCGAAACGAACCTTATCATCATCAATGATTTAGTATTCAGTCGCAGTTTTCAGTCTCAGCTTTAATGCCGAACTAATTCCTAGTTTATGAATTCTATTGGGAGTGTATCAAGATTATAAGTCACATCTTTTTGTAATATAATTTTATATTGGATGTATTCTTTATAACTCATATCCTTATCAAATAAAAACACCAAATCTGGGACTTTTTCAAACTTTATACTGTAAAATTGCTTTAGTATTTCCGAAATTTTTATTTCCTGATTTCCCATGAAAACCTGTTTTTTTCCTTTTTTAAAGTAAACTACAAAGCTTCCTGAAGTGGGTTTTTCCATTTTATAAAACACTTTCGTGAAAGGTACAAAAGCTAAATTCTTTCCAATTGAATCGGCGTAAGAATAATAGTTTTGAGCATTTTCATTTTTATGTGCGCTGTCTGCTCTTTTCTTTTCCTGCATTTTTATTACCTCAGGCATAACCAATTTTAAAGGCAAGCGTTTGTCAATATTGAAAATCCAATTGGTTGAAATTATGGCGCTTTTTCGATTTAAATCTGCAATTGTATCTTTTCCTTCAACTTTAAAAAAGAGGTAAATTGGCGAATGATCTTGCACGTCTTTTACAATTGAAACATTTGATTTTGGTAATAAAACGTCTTCTTTTTTTCCGCAGGAGAATAAAAGACAAACTATAAGTAGAGAAAAGTATTTCATGTTTTTTTATTTAGGTCTAAGTATTTCTCAAAAATATTCACAATAAGTATGTCATTCTGAGGAACGAAGAATCTTCACAAGAAACTCCGCAAAGAAAAGTAAAGCTTTGTCAATTTAGCAACGAAGATTCTTCGTTCCTCCTTTAGAATGACAAAAACTAACTTTAACTGTTGTTACAAACGCATTTTATTAAACAAAGTAACGCATTCCATAGCCTCTTTCACATCATGAACACGAAGAATTTTAGCTCCTTTCATTAAAGCAATAGTATTTAAGAAAGTAGTTCCGTTTAAAGCTTCTTGTGGGGTAATATCTAACGCTTTGTAAATCATAGATTTTCTTGAAATTCCAGCTAAAACTGGTAATTCCAAAATATTAAAAAGCTCCATTTTCTGCATCACTTCATAATTCTGCTCAGTAGTTTTGGCAAAACCGAAACCTGGATCTAAAATTAAATCATTGATTCCTAAACTTCTAGCTTTTTTTACTTTTTCAGAGAAATAAAAAAGCATTTCTTTTATAATATCCTCATATTGCGTCAAGCTTTGCATCGTCTGCGGATTACCGCGCATGTGCATCATGATATACGGAACATTGTAATGTGCGATTACGTCAAACATTTTTTCATCTAATTCCCCCGCAGCAATATCGTTTATAATCGCCGCACCACTTTCTATACTTGCTTTTGCAACCTCAGCTCTGAAAGTATCGATTGATAATAAAGTCTTTGGAAAATGCTTTAAAATCAATTGGATTGCTGGGACAATTCGGTCGATTTCTTCTTGTTCTGTTACAAACTCAGCGCTCGGCTTACTGGAATACGCTCCAATATCGATGAATGTTGCGCCTTCTGAAAGCATTTTATCAACCTGCGAAATTATTTCGTCTTCGTTTTTATATTTTCCTCCATCAAAGAAAGAATTTGGAGTCACATTCAGGATCCCCATCACTTTAGGAATCGTCAAATCGATAAGTTCTCCTTTGCAGTTAATTGTCATGATTTTTTGTTATTTTTTGTTTCAGGTTTCAAGTTTCAAGTTCCTAAACTAACGCAATCTGCATCAATGTGAAACTTGAAACCTGAAACTTTAACTTATTTACATTCAAGTTCCATTAACAATTTGTTTAGAAAAACTTGAAACCTTAAACTTGAAACTCTTTAATTTTTCCTTATTTTTGAAGAAATTTTAGCAAATATACAGCATATAAATGAAGAATACTTCCCAAGAATTTGATAATGTTATCGCGATTTGCCGAACATTGTTTATCAATAAAATGAAAGATTATGGCAGCGCATGGAGAATTTTAAGATTGCCATCGTTAACCGATCAAATTTTCATAAAAGCACAGCGAATCAGAAGTTTACAGGAAAATGAAATCCGTAAAGTTGATGAAGATGAAAAAGGAGAATTTATCGGAATTATCAATTATTCTATCATGGCTTTGATTCAGTTAGAGCTTGGCGTTGTAGATCAGCCCGATCTTGACGTTGAAAAAGCAACTGAATTGTATGATGCTAAAGTAAAATTGACTAAAGATTTGATGGAAGCTAAAAATCATGATTACGGCGAGGCTTGGCGTGATATGCGCGTAAGTTCGTTAACCGATTTGATTTTGCAGAAACTCCTTCGCGTTAAGCAAATTGAAGATAATAAAGGCAAAACTTTGGTTTCTGAAGGTATCGATGCCAATTATCAGGATATGATTAATTATTCTGTTTTCGCTTTAATCTTAAATCCAATAAAATAATATTTAGCCATAAATTACACAAATTTCCACAAATTAATTCGTGCAGATTAGTGTTATTCGTGGCAAAAAACTCTACCCATGAAAAACATCATTACCCAATTCTCCCGATTATTTGTCGGCGTCCTATTTATAATTTCCGGATTAATAAAACTGAACGACCCCGTTGGTTTCTCCTATAAATTGGCTGAATATTTTAGTGAGCCTGTTTTCAATATGCCATTTTTAGAGCCATTAGCTTTAGGTTTGGCTATCTTTTTAGTGATTTTAGAAGTGGTTTTGGGAGTAATGCTTTTGGTTGGATATAAATCAAAACTAACCATCTGGGCTTTATTGTTATTAATTATTTTCTTTACATTCCTTACTTTCTATTCTGCTTATTTTGATGTAGTTAAAGATTGCGGATGTTTTGGAGACGCTTTACACTTAACGCCTTGGCAATCCTTCACAAAAGATATTGTTTTACTTTTCTTTATCTTGATTTTATTCATCAATAAAAAATTAGTAAAACCATTATTCTCAAAAATGGGTACGAATATTATTGTATTAATCAGTATTATTCTATGCGTTTTCGTGGCGGTTTGGGTTATCAATCACAATCCAATCAAAGATTTCCGTCCGTACAAAGTAGGAACGAATATTGAAAAAGCAATGGAAATTCCAGAAGGTGCTCCAAAATCGGTTGTAGAAATGATTTTTATTTACAAAGTAAACGGCGTCGATAAAGAATTTACAGAGAAAGATTTAATGAATATTCCAGAAGGCGCAACTTTCGTTGATCGTAAAGACAAAGTAATTTCTGAAGGTTATGTTCCTCCTATTCATGATTTTACCATGACAAAAGATGATTCTGATTATAAAGAAGAATTATTAAAAGAGCCGAAATTGTTAATCTACGTAACTTACGATTTGAATTTATCAAGCCCTGAGGGAATGAAAAAATTAGCAAAAGTTACGGCAGATGCAAAAGCAAAAGGCTACAAAGTAATCGGAATGACTGCTTCTGGAGCTGATGAAATTGCTAGAGCGAAGAAAGATTTTGCTTTAGATATTGATTTCTATTTCTGCGACGGAACAGCTTTAAAAACGGTTGAAAGAGCAAATCCAAGCATTGTGGTTGTTCATGATGGAACTATCGCTCAAAAAGTACATTACAATGATGTTGATGATTTGAAATTATAGCATTTCAAAAAATATAAATTTTAAAAGCGCTAATAACCATGCAGTTTATTAGCGCTTTTTTTATTTTTAGCACTTTTCATTTCGATAAAAACGTTTCAGATTTCGAATAATAATCTTACATTTGATTTAACCAAAAACCTATTTAATCATGAAAAAACTGTTGAATATTTCAGCTCTTTTAGTTTTATTCTTTATTACAGGCTGTGATTCCCCACATGTAGACTGCGAAACAGGACCTTTGACATTTACTTTTGAATTTGTCGATAAAGATTCTGGTGCCAATTTATTTGACAATGGCACCTTTGCTCCACAAACCCCTGTGACAGTAAAAGATTTAAATCAAAATAAGATAATTCAAACTAGTTATATCAAAAGTAACAATTCAGATCGGGCTTTATTGACAATACCTTTTCAAGCAGGAACATTTAAATATGCCATATATATTGGAGATAAACCTGTTTTCGAATTATCTGTTGTTACAGAAAGAACAAAAGGAGGGGACTGTAGTGCTACTATAGAAAAATCATTTGAAATTAAAAATGCTGAATATCAACAAGAACAATCAAGCGGGATTTATAAAATATCGATTAATACAAAAGTTGTAAATTAATTTCATTAAAAATCATATAATGCCTTCAATAATTTCAAATTTATTGAAGGCTTTTTTGATTGCAATCTGACGTTTTTTTGATTGAAATCTTCGTCCCAAAATAAAATTTCGATTATTTTTTTTCTTCCAAAATAGCTGGGTTAGGAAAAAACACAATTTTTCAGCGCTACTATTACGATTTCAATAGGCATTTTTCAACCAAAATTTGTCAATTTGTTACAAAATAAACGACTCTTCAAATTTTGTTAATGTACAATTGGCATTCCATTTGTTTGTTTAACTTTGTGAATTCAGTACCCTAATAAAAAATAATTTTTATAAAATATGAAACAATTAGTCCTTGTCGTAATTGCATTTATTTCTTTTTCTTGCTCACAAGCTCAGAAAACAGCTTTTTCAAAAGAGGCTTTATCTGAGAAACTACTAGCCGTTGACGGAAGTCAGGTTACTTTCAAAAACATCTTAAAAAAATACAAAGGAAAAACTTTGGTAATCGAAGTTTGGGCTTCTTGGTGTGGCGACTGCGTAAAAGCAATGCCAAAACTGAAAGAATTACAAGCTAATAATCCTGATGTGTCTTACTTATTTATTTCTGCTGATAAAACTGCTGAAAAGTGGAAAGCTGGAATTGAAAAACACGAACTAAACAAAGGCGATCATTACATGATGAATGACGGTATGAAAGGTCTTTTTGGAAAAGCAATCGACTTAGATTGGATTCCGAGATACATTGTTGTGGACAAAACAGGTAAAATCGTTTTATACCGCGCTATAGAAACTGATTTCGAAAAAATCAATTCTGCTTTACAAACATTGAAATAATTTTCAATGGCAATTGCAATGTCAAATTCAAATGCAATTTTTTAGACTTTGCTTTAATTCAAACAAAAAACAAAAAAATAATATAAAACTACCAAAATGAGAAAATCGATTGTTGCAGGAAACTGGAAAATGCACAAAAATGCAGCGCAAACTGAAGAATTATTAAATGAGTTAATCGCTAAAATTCCAGCAAAAACGAATGCACAAGTAATTGTAGCGCCAACTTTTGTAAACTTACAAGCGGCAGCAACAAAATTAAAAAATACAACTATCGGAGTTTCTGCTCAAAACGTTCACCAAGCTGAAGGCGGTGCTTTTACAGGAGAAATTTCTGCAGATATGTTAACTAGCATTGGTGTTAACACTGTTATTTTAGGTCACTCTGAGCGTAGAGCTATTTTCAACGAAACAGATGCTCTAATTGCAAACAAAGTGGATACCGCTTTAAAACACGACATGACAGTTATTTTCTGTTTTGGAGAAGAATTAAAAGATCGTCAGTCTGATAATCATTTCAATATCGTTGAAAATCAATTGCGTGATGGTGTTTTCCACATTGCAAAAGAATCTTGGTCTAAAGTTGTTTTAGCTTACGAACCAGTTTGGGCTATCGGAACAGGAGAAACGGCTTCTCCAGAACAAGCGCAAGAAATGCACGAATTCATTAGAGAAACTATCCGTAAAGCTTTTGGAGCTGAAATTGCTGATGAAGTTTCTATTTTATACGGTGGTTCTGTAAAACCAGAAAACGCTAAAGAAATTTTCTCTAAACCAGACGTAGACGGTGGTTTAATTGGAGGCGCTGCTTTAAAAGCTGACGATTTCTTAGCTATTGTTACGGCTATCTAATTTTAGATTTTAGATTTTAGATTTTAGATTTTAGATTTTAGATTTTAGATTTTAGATTTTAGATTTTGAATCGATTATAATAAAAAAACGTTCGCTAAGCGAACGTTTTTTTTGCTTAATTTATAAATTCTTCTAGCAAAGAACAATTATATTTTTTAAATGTATTAGTTATTTTATAAATAGAGTAGAAATTTATAAGTTCTTGAAGCCCCTTAAATTCAGCATCATCATTGCTGTATGCATAAAAAGTTTCATAAAAAAGTGGGTATCTTTCTTTAGTTTTATTTCTTATCGGAAAATAATTTATGTCATAAGAATTAAAGCCTGAATGTTTATAATTCAAATAATTGCATTTAAAAATCATTAAGCTGGCCAAAGCTTTTTCGTCCTTATTTTTAGACATTCGTAACGCCTTTATATAATATTGTTTAGCAGTTTTAAGATTAAAGTAATTACCATTCTGATTGCCTTTCACAATTTCATCCGTATCAAGTTCATTATACTCAGACCAAGAATAATCTACCATCATCCAAGAATTGCCAAATAAGGAAACATTAAAATAAGCATGAGCTAATTCTAAATTACTTGTTGCAGTGTTTTGCTTTTTTAAGTTAATTAGTTTGGCAACAAATTCAGCTTTGTTAAAATGATAGTCATACTTTCGATCTTGGATTCTTTGCAAAACTTTTGGTACAAATGGATCTTCATTTAGATATTTCTTAAATGCATATTTCTTCATCCAAAAATCTTTTGGAATCCTTTCAAAAGTTTTACAAGCCAATTCTAAATCATCATTTCTAAAGGCAATCGTTCCTTTAAGATCTTTTAGCAGATTTAGGTCTAAGTGCAGCAAATTGTCACAAATAAATTTCTCAAAAGACGTTTTATTTTTGTTTCGTTTTAATGAAATCAAATGATCCATATCTTCCATTGTCGCATTTTGGTTGAAGTAGTCAATACTGAAAAAATCTTCTGGAAAAATTTCTTCATTTTTACTATACGATTTTAAATAAAATAATCCTCCATAAGCTGCATCACCACGTTTGCGAAATTCCTCTGCAGCAATTAAATACAAACTATACAGACATTTACGTAAACTACTGTCTTTTTTTGCCAAACTTTCTACTGAATTAAAATACAAGGCAAGCTGATCCTGGACTATTTTATTTTTTAGATCATCTTGGCGAAGAGATAGCAAAGACAACTGAATATTTTTTTGCATTTGTATAGAACTATTGGCTTCATTAGAAATCATTTGGGTATATTTTCTCCCCAAATCGATCTCATCATCCATAAAAAAAAGATGTGCAATTGCGGCCGCTACGTAGTCTTTCTGCTCTCCAGAAGTTTTACGATAAATATGAATTAAAAATTTCCTGAAATCTCTTAAATACAAAATATCTTTCTCGTGATTTTCCTTTTTTGATTGTTCATAATTTTCAAATTCACTTTCTCTAGGAAATTCAATTGACGGCTCATAACTTGTGTATTGAGGGGTGTAAATCCAATCTTCCAGTTTATTAATTTCCCTGCCAATCAAAAAACTTAAAAACAAATTATTCGGACTTAATCTCGCTATTTTTTTAATTTCGTTTAGACAAGGCCCAGCATTCCTGAAATTTTCAATTGAAAGAATTACACTTCGTTCATCATTATTTTTTGTCAAAGCCAAGGTTTCTTCAGTTAAATTCCATTTATAATTTTGCAAAATAATGTAAGGTTTATATTTAGATGTAGTCAAAATTTTACTCACCAAATAATTGGCATAAGCCGCATTTTCAAAATAACTAGCTCTATAATTAAAAGCCCACAAACCTAAAATTGAGTTTGTTTTGTTTTCAAAATACGTTTTATATAAGTCTTTGACTTCTTGTGAATTCTGATGATAAAAAGAATTTCTCAAAATTAAAAAAGCAAATCGCTGCTTTAAAAACTGATCTTTTATACTTGGTAATTTATGTTTGATATTATCGATCTCTAATGAATATTTAGAACCTAAACTCCAAGAGTTGCTGTTGTATTCTATCTTTTTTGCCAATACAATATAATCTAGAAATGCTTTATTTTTTTTTAGTGACAAAACCTTTACAAATGTGTTCGTTTTAAACACTTTTTGTAATGCCTTCTTTTCATATGCATTTATGAAGTCTTGTGATTTTGTCTTGTATAAAATCAAAAAAACATCATCAAGTCGAATCTGTCTGCCTAATTTTTTCTGCCATTCTGCACAATTCAATTTTTTATCAGCATCATAAGCGTAATTATTCAAATAGTCTTCGTCTGAACATAAATAAAACCTATTTGCAGAATAATGAAACGGAGTCAGATCTGAAAATCCTTTTCTTTGAGCTTCAAAAATGGCAATTCTTGTATGCTCTGAAGCATTCGGACCTTCAACACAGGCATGCGAAAATTGAAAAGTCAGCACTAAAATTAAACTGCTAAAAACGCGCATAATATTTTGATATCTTTTCAGTTCCATAATCATTTACATATATTTTATCAAAAGAGAAGAATGTAACTTTTGTTGCATTGTCTATTTGAATTTTACTTTTTATAATTGAAATCATTTTATCAAGTTCTTCATTTGAAATTTTCTCAACTCGAATTATATCACCATTTCTCAGATAACTTCTTCCAACCAAAATGTCTTGCTGTAAAAGATATTTGTTTGACGACAACTTCTTTAATTTCAGGTCTTTATTTAGTATTTTGTGATAGTCTGATACAATTCCTTTATACTTATTTCCTCTAAAAATAACCGCCCAGCTGTAAATTGGCAGCGCAATATCGAGTTTAAGTCTGTATTTTTTGTGTGTTAAAAATTGCGCCAATTCAGAACTTGTTGCTATAGAGTTTTCTGTTTTAAAATCATTTGGTTTTGACATATTATAGCACATCAACAAGCCTCTATCCACTGGTGGCATTCCGGCTTTTGTAGCATATTTATACTGCCAGAGTCGGATTGTAGCAGCAATTTTTTGGTTTGGAAAATTGTTTTTGATTTGTTTTAGCAAATAAAAATAATTGTCTTTCGATTTTGGAGACCAATCACAATCGATTAAAATTTCTTCATAATTTATTTTGCGACCAGACGTATTCAGTTCATTTTCAACAATTTCTTCTACACGTTTCGCAATTCGAAAAGCCAATGTGTCTAATTGCTGTTTGGTAGTTTTCAAAAAAACTTCATTTGTAATAAATATGCTGGGAGTAATTTTAAGTTTGTTAGTATTAAATTTCAGATTTCGTATAGTTGCCACCGGAATAGCTTCGTTTTCATTAAAACTCCAATCAACATCAAAAAACCGAACATACATATGTTGCGCGTTTAACTTTTGAATCAAATCTTGGTCTTCTTTATCTAAATTCAAATCTGTTTTCCAATAACAAAATGAAGCTATTATATCATGTTTTTCATTACATGAAATAAATAGGAAACAAATCAAAATGGCGAGTAAAGCGTTCTTCACTGATAAATAATATACTAATATTTTTCTTACAAATATAATTTATAATTGTAATTTTTCGGTATCACAATCTTATTTATTTTTAATACAATTTTTAGCGTTGGATTCATACCTTTGCAAAAATTTTTTATTTATGTCGAATATATATTTAGGATATCATTTTACAATTGAGCCAAAAGAACTTGGATCAGAAATTTTAGTAGCTGAATTAGGCGAAAAAGCGTTTGAAAGTTTTACAGAAACAGAAAACGGAATTTCGGCTTTTGTGAAAAAAGATTTATGGGACGAAAATATTCTGGATGATATTTATATTTTACAGTCAGAAGAGTTTAAAATTGAATATACAATTGAAGAAATCGATCAGGTAAACTGGAACGAGGAATGGGAAAAAAACTTCGAACCAATTGATGTGGATGGAAAATGCCACGTTCGCGCTCCTTTTCATGAAAAAACAGATGCCGAGTTTGATATTGTAATCGAACCTAAAATGAGTTTCGGAACTGGACATCATGAGACAACTCACATGATGATTCAGCATTTATTAGAAATGGATGTTAAAGGTTTGAAAACCCTAGATATGGGTTGCGGAACTGCAATTTTAGCCATTTTAGCTGAAATGAAAGGCGCAGAACCTATCGACGCAATTGACATTGATAATTGGTGTTATTTGAATTCTATTGAAAATGCCGAACGCAATAATTGCAAACATATCAGCGTTTATGAGGGCGATGCGGCTTTATTGGCAGGAAAAAAATACGATTTGATTATTGCCAACATCAACAGAAATATTTTATTGAACGATATGCAGGCGTATGTTGATGCTTTAAACCCGAAAGGAATTATTCTCTTCAGCGGTTTTTATGAAGAAGACATTCCGTTTATTGATGCTTCATGTGTTGAAAAAGGATTAACTTATGTTAAAAAGCTTCAGAGAAACAACTGGGTATCTTTAAAATACGTAAATTAGACTGATAATCAATTCAGTACAAAACATAAAACTATGAGTACTAAAGAAAAAGTAAGAGAAAGAGTTCGCGAAAAAGAAGCCATTGCTTTTAATAACGAGATCATTGTTTACAATGATGATGTAAATACTTTTGATCACGTAATTGATACTCTTATGCGTGTTTGTGACCACACGGCTGAACAAGCCGAGCAATGCTCTTTGATTGTACATTACAACGGAAAATGCACTGTAAAAACAGGTCCGATAGAAAAACTTAAACCTCAATGCACACAACTTTTGGAAGCGGGTCTTAGCGCCGAAATTGTCTAGTTGATTCCTAATTTAAAAACGCATCCTATTTATTCTGTATTAGAATTGAATAGGATGCGTTTTTCGTTTTATAAATTTCTTCTTGACTTATTTTAAATCAAACACCACAATAAAACGGTTTATTTTATCAATAATTTAAAAAGCATTCTATTTTATTTTATATTTGAACGAAATACAATGTTTTTATGGAAGAATACGGAAAAATATTAATTATTGCGATGCCGGTTTTTTTAGCCCTAATTGTTATTGAAAAAATGTATGGCATTTATAAAAAAAATGATACCGCTCCGTTAATAGACAGCGTATCCAGCATAAGTTCTGGCATAACCAATTCGGTTAAAGATGTTCTGGGACTAAGCGTTACTTTTCTTTCTTATGAATGGCTAGTCTCTAAAATTGCTTTACAGCATCTTGAAGCTAATGTTCTCTCCTACTGCATTGCTTTTTTTGTAATTGATTTTTACGGCTATTGGAGTCATCGTTTGGCGCATCAGATTAATTTTCTTTGGAACAAACACGCGATACATCACAGCAGCGAAGAATTTAATCTTGCCTGCGCACTGCGCCAGCCCATTGCGAGTTTGGTTAATCTGTTTACTTTTTTATTGATTCCGGCAGCTTTGTTGGGCGTTCCTGCATCTGTAATTGCAATTACGCTTCCTATACATTTGTTTTTACAATTTTGGTATCATACGAAGCATATCAAGAAAATGGGATTTATTGAGCATATTTTGGTAACTCCTTCGCATCATCGGGTGCATCATGCGATTAATCCAGAATATTTAGATAAAAACCATTCGCAGATTTTTATTTTTTGGGATAAACTTTTCGGCACTTTTCAGGAAGAATTAGACGACGTTCCTCCAGTTTTCGGAATTACAAGACCTGCACATACATGGAACCCGATTAAAATAAATTTTCAGCATTTGAGTTTATTAATAAAAGATGCCTGGCGCGCTCCAAAATGGAAAGACAAAGTAACCATTTGGTTTAAACCAACGGGCTGGCGACCGGAAAACTTTGAAGAAAAATATCCTGTAAACAAAATTGAAAATGTTTTTGAATTTGAAAAATACGGCACACAGAATTCTCCAAAATTAATATACTGGTCTGTTGCTCAAGTTTTAATAACATTATTGTTTGTAAGTTATCTGTTCGACAATATTGCTAAAATCGGACTTCCAAATATTTTTATTTATGGCTTTTTCATTTTTATAACCATATATAGCTATACAGAGTTAATGGACAAAAGTCGGTTTGCACTCTTATGGGAAGGCATCCGATTGGGGTTTGTAATTTGCATTATTGGTTATTATGGAGATTGGTTTGGTTTAAATCGTGTAATTCCAATTAGTAATTATATTATTTTTACCTACTTGATCTTATCTTTTTTAACGACATTTTATTTTGTCAATTTTGATTTTAAAACCAACCAAAACCAATATATCAATTCATAACCCCTATTATGAGAAATTCTTTCTTTTTTAAAATTTATGCAGCATTTAGTATATTTTATTTGATCATACTACTTTCTGGCTATGAGCGTTTTGACCTCTTTCTTAAACCTATTTTGATTCCAATTATAGGGTTTGGAGCCTATTTCCACAGAAAATTTCCGAGTCAGAATATTTTATTGGCAGCGCTGACACTTTCATGGCTTGGAGATGTTATTTTGCTTTTTACAGATCTTGGAGAGATTTACTTTATTCTAGGACTCGTATGTTTTCTGACAGCACATATTGTTTACTGCGTTCTTTTTAATAAGCAGAAAAGAATTAGAAAAAAGCAAAATAAACCACTTTTTATATTTGGAAGCATTTTAATTGCAATCTATTTAATCGGAATGATTTCTGTTTTAATGCCTTATTTAGGTGATCTCGAAATTCCGGTTTCTATTTATGCCTCTGTAATCTCAATTATGCTTTTATTTGCTTTCAACGGCTTTTTGGTTTGGGAAAAACCAGGTAATCAGCTTGTGTTTTTTGGGGCCATTTTCTTTATTATTTCTGATAGTATTTTGGCTGTAAATAAATTTTATGCTCCAATTCCTAAAAGTTCGTTTTTTATTATGCTGACTTACCTTCTGGCACAATATCTGATTGTAGTTGGTGTTTTAAAACTAAATCCGAAAAAAGTACAGCAACCCGTTTAACTTTAGCATAACCTCAACCATGAAAAAAATAGCTCTTTTAATTGTTTTATTAATCAGCGCTTCTTCTTGCGTAAGCACAAAATCGACTTTAAAAAACGTTGATGACAATGCGCCAGATTTGGTTTTGAAAAAGGACAATACTTTTTCTATAACACAATTTTCGAAAGACAAAAAATACGGCTACGATCCTGATTATCCGATTAATATATTTTATCAAAATACCAACAATGAAGCTTTAAATGAAGTTCGTTTTTTAAACGCTTTAGCTGGCCCAAATGGCGAAAAAATAACATTTCACAGATTAGAAACGTGTTGCCCATTCCCTACTAAAAGAAGCAGTATGGGTGCCGGTTTCTTAAATGTGTATGAATTAAAATGGGATGGACAAAAAAAGCCTATAAAACTTTATTTAAACATTTATGAAAAAGGAATTTTGATGGTTCCTATGGGATTGAGGCTGAAGCAAAATTAATTTTTGATGGATAAACTGACTTACGAAATCAAAATTACTGGTGAGGATATTACTTCATTGAAAATACTTACTGCAAAAACGAAACGCTTTTCCCTAAAAAAACCAATAATTGCACTTTTAATTCTGGGAATTTGTTCAATCGTTTTTGGTTTTGTTTTGTATTATTTGCTATTTGTTGTTTTATTAGTGATTTCAATTAATCTCGGAATAAAAATCTTTAATAATTACTTCTATAAAAACAGCAAACTCATAAATGAAAAACATGCTGAGAATGCATATAAAAATGAAACTATAACAGTAATATTTGATGCTGAAAAAATAATATTCGGCGAAAACAAGAAATATTACACAGATATACAGAGAGTTAAACAAAATGAAAATCTTTATTATTTTGTTGTAAATGCAAACCCAAAATCTCCTCGAAAAGATGCTGCCATAATTGTTCCTAAAAGATATGTTAACACAGCGGAACTTGAAAATTTCTTATCGACAAGTGCTTTAGCAACTTTCTTTAAAGTGGATTGATTAGCAATTTATTTATGAAAGGCTGTTTTCTCTAACTTTATTTTTCCTAATTCCGCTAAACTCCTAGCCCTGATAGTCCCGAGGCTTCGGGAGGAAATCCTTTTTTGAGAAAGCCTATTTTTTCTGGTCGTTGCAGAGCGACCAACGGAAGCTCCTGCAATGATCTAGAAAAAAAGGATTTGGAAAAAAAGATTGCAGCGGATAGCAGGAATAGCTACTATAAAACTTAGAACATGATAAATGTCATTTACTACTCCCTTTTTATGCTTTAATATTGTCTGCGAAAAGAGTATTTAAAGATTATAAAGAATTTTAGAAATATACTAATTCTATCAGATGCTAGCCAACGATTTGAGTTCTTAAAATAATCTTAAATCTTCATCTGAAACTCATAAATCATAACTACCTTTGCATTGCAAAAAAATAATTTTATGAACATACAACATATTCCTCAAATTAAGCATACTGACAGCGGGAATTTCTTTTTATTGGCGGGGCCTTGTGCTATCGAAGGAGAAGAAATGGCGCTTAGAATTGCTGAAAAATTAGTTGGTATCACTGACAAACTTCAAATCCCTTATGTATTTAAAGGATCTTTCAAAAAAGCAAACCGTTCTAGAATTGACAGTTTTTCTGGAATTGGTGACGAAAAAGCATTAAAAATCTTAAGAAAAGTTTCAGAAACTTTTCATGTTCCAACTGTGACAGATATTCATACTAATGAAGATGCTGATATGGCTGCTCAATACGTTGACGTACTGCAGATTCCAGCTTTCTTAGTTCGCCAAACTGATCTCGTTGTGGCTGCGGCTAACACTGGAAAAGTGGTAAACTTGAAAAAAGGACAATTTATGAGTCCTGAAAGTATGAAACACGCTGTACAAAAAGTTTTAGACTGTAATAATGAGAATGTTATGGTTACAGATCGTGGTACTATGTTTGGTTACCAAGACATGATTGTTGATTTTAGAGGAATTCCTACTATGCAGCAATATGCTTCTACGGTTCTAGATGTTACACACTCTTTACAACAGCCAAACCAAACTGCTGGTGTTACAGGCGGAAGACCTGACATGATTGAAACAGTGGCAAAAGCGGGTATCGCAGTTGGTGTTGACGGTATTTTTATCGAAACACATTTTGACCCTGCTAATGCTAAAAGTGATGGTGCTAATATGCTTCATTTAGACTATTTTGAAGGCTTAATGAACAAGTTAGTTGCTATCAGAAAAACAGTTAACGCATTTTAATTATAATACCTAAGTTCTTTGAAAACAAAATTTTTATTTTTCTTACTGACTTGTGTTTCTTTAAGCACATATGCTCAGGAAGAAATACCTGTACAAAAATACGCAGCACACAACAAAGGAAAATTCTTTGTAATGTGGGGCGGTAATAGAGAAAGCTACTCAAAATCTGATGTAAACTTTAGAGGTAAAGATTACAACTTTACAGTTGAGAATATGGCGGCTCACGACAAACCAAAAGGATGGCATGTTGATTA